>JABLTT010020502.1_pt1 | contig 33565 bp, 32 predicted proteins | sample 7160061 | NCBI WGS metagenome assembly JABLTT01 (sample SAMN14651232, study PRJNA627086) | human gut metagenome | isolation source: feces | host: Homo sapiens
CGGGTGCCAGGGAAGCCGTGGTGGAGGACCGCCGCGGGCTGACCGTGCTGGTGCGCAACGCGATGTTCCGCCGCGTGCAGCTCATGGACCTGGACCGACCCGAGGAGCTCGGCGCGCTCGACAAGGACTGGGGCTACGGCGTGCACGAGTGGGAGGACGCGCTCGACGACTACTACGACGCGCACGAATACGTGAACACCGACGCGCAGGCGCGCTCCGCCGAACTGTTCATGCTGGACGACTCGCATGAGCGTGACGAGCACACCTGGAAGGTGCGGCAGATCATCGACGACTCCGACGGCGACCACGATTGGGCCATCGAGGGCGTTGTGGACCTGGACGCCACGCAGGAATCCGGCGAGGTGGTCTTCCATGACTACCACGTGGGCGACTGACGCGCCGCCGACACGTATTCGAACAACAGTTCGAATGATGCGAGTACACTGATGGCTATGACCGATGACGTCGACCTGTTCGCCGCGACCGACGCGCCCGAGGATGTGACCCGTCCGCTCGCCGTGCGCATGCGCCCCGCCACGCTCGACGAGGTGGTGGGGCAGGACCATGTGCTGGGGCCCGGCTCGCCGCTGCGCCGACTGGCGAACCCCGCATCGAAGGGGTCGCTGACCGCGCCCAGCTCGATCATCCTGTTCGGGCCGCCTGGCGTGGGCAAGACCACTCTGGCCTACATCGTGGCCAAACAGTCCGGCCGCGTGTTCGAGGAGTTGTCGGCGGTGACCTCCGGTGTCAAGGACGTGCGCGCCGTGCTCGACCGCGCACACCGGCGGCTCGTGGCCGAAGGCAAGGAGACGGTGCTGTTCATCGACGAGGTGCACCGCTTCTCCAAATCCCAGCAGGACGCGCTGCTGCCCAGCGTGGAGAACCGCGACGTCACCTTCATCGCCGCCACCACCGAGAACCCGAGCTTCTCCGTCATCAAACCGTTGCTCAGCCGGTCCGTGGTCGTCAAGCTCGAATCCCTCGAACCCGACGACCTCAAAACCCTCATCGAACGCGCACTCAACGATCCGCGCGGGCTCAAAGGCGAGGTCAAGGCCACCGACGAGGCCGTCGACGAGATCGTGCGCATGGCCGGCGGCGACGCACGCAAGACCCTGACCATCCTGGAGGCCGCCGCCGGGGCGATGACCGGCGACACGGCCCGCAAGAAGGGCGCGCGCCGGCCGATCATCACCCCCGAGGTCGTCAGCCAGGTCATGGACGTGGCCACCGTGCGGTACGACAAGGGCGGCGACGACCACTACGACGTCATCTCCGCATTCATCAAATCGATGCGCGGCTCGGACGTCGACGCCGCACTGCACTATCTGGCCCGCATGATCCGCGCGGGGGAGGACCCGCGGTTCATCGCCCGGCGCATCATGATCGCCGCCGCAGAGGAGGTCGGCATGGCCGCCCCGCAGATCCTGGAGGTCACGGTGGCCGCCGCGCAGGCAGTGGCCATGATCGGCATGCCCGAGGCGCGCATCATCCTGGCGGAGGCCACCGTGGCCGTGGCCACCGCGCCCAAATCCAACGCCAGCTACCTGGCCATCGACCAGGCGCTCGCCGACGTGGACGCCGGGCGCATCGGCGAGGTGCCGCTGCACCTCAGAAACGCGCCGACCAAGCTGATGAAGGACTGGGGCAACCATGAGGGCTACCGGTACGCGCACGACTGGCCGGGCGCCGTGGCGCCGCAGCAGTACATGCCGGACGAACTGGTGGGCCGCGAATACTATCATCCGAACGATCGTGGCTATGAGCATGAGGTGAAGCCGCGGCTGGACCGCATCCGCGCCATCCTGCATGCCGAACGGCCGAAGCCCGGAACTGATGGCGAACGGTAGTGCGGGATGAGGTGAGGGGCGGTTCCGCCGGTGCCGCGTGACGAGGTGCGCCCGGACTACGGTACAATGACTTATTGATTGCAGGAACGCGCAGGCCGTCATCGCCAAGCGGACCACAACGGTTCGGACGATACGGCATGTGGGAGCCGCACAACGGCGCGGCCCCATCGATGTGAGGTGGATGAGGTGCACAACCCGGAATCCGAAACGAAAACGATCCTGATCGTGGACGACGACCAGGCGTTGGGGGAGATGTTGTCCATCGTGCTCGAAAGTGAAGGCTTCCGGACCACGGTGTGCGCGGATGGGCTGCGGGCGCTTGACGTGCTGCCCGTCGTGCGTCCGGATCTGGTGCTGCTCGACGTCATGCTGCCCGGCATGGGCGGCGTGGAGGTGGCGCGGATGATCCGACGGGATTCCGGCGTGCCGATCATCATGCTGACCGCCAAGTCGGATACGCAGGATATCGTCACCGGACTGGAGGCCGGGGCCGACGACTACGTCCCCAAACCGTTCAAAGTGGCGGAGCTGGTGGCCCGGGTGAGGGCGCGCCTGCGTATCCCCACACCCACCAATGGGATTCATTTCGGGGGGAGGGGTAATGATTCGGGGCATATCGAGTGCGGCGGCATCGTTATGGACCGTGGCGAGCATCTGGCGCAGAAGGACGGTGCGGACCTGCAGCTGACCCCGATGGAGTTCGAGCTGCTGTACGTGCTGGCGTGCAACGCGGGGGAGGTCATCAGCAGGGCGAACCTGCTCAAAAGCGTATGGGGGTATGAGGACGCCGGCGACACCCGTCTGGTGACGGTGCACATCCAGCGGCTGCGAGCCAAGGTGGAGTCGAATCCGGAACATCCGCAGATCATCCGGACCGTGCGCGGCATCGGATACAAGTTCGTCGCTCCCGTGGCGGGATGTGCGGCGTGACGCCCCATACGGACATCGGCCGCACCGGTCGGAATCGACGTCTTGGTGGCGGGACGGGCGGTGCCGGCGGGGCGCGGTCGGATGCGGGAAGCGCCGGACGTCGGTTTCCATGGCTCCATCTGCATCGGTGGACGGGGCGTGTACACAGTTCGCTGCGTGCGCGGACCGCAGCGTTCGCGGTGCTGCTCGCCCTCGTGGTGGCCGTGGTGTTCACGGTCGTGTCGATGATGCTGGTGCGCAACACCTTGCTGGACCAGGTCTCCAACCAGGCGCGCAGCGATTTCTCCAACCAGGTGGTCCAGGCCCAATACAGTCTGGAATCCGCCGATGCATCCGAAAACGAACGCTATCAGCAACTCGTCGCCTCCGTGGCATCCTCGATGCAGCAGGACGGCGCCGCCAACCTGGTGGGCGTGTACCTGTGGAGCCGCAGTACCTCCGGCAACGCTATCGTGCCGATCTCCACGGAGCCCACGTTCGCTCCGCTGATCAGCGACGAGATGCGCAGCAGCGTGGCCGGCAGCACCGACGGCAGCGTGTTCTACCAGCCGGTGTCCCTGACCGTGGATGCGGACACGGCCGGGCCACCCGGCGCGGTGCTCGGCACCATCCTCGAATTTGGTCCGGTGGGGGACCTGGAACTGTTCGCGTTGTTCTCGTTCGCAACCCAGCAGGAGTCCCTGGGTCGCATCCAACTTAACCTGGCTTTCGTGTGCCTGGCGCTGAGCGCCGTGATGGGAGTGCTTGTCTGGATGGTCATGCACAGCATCGTTCGTCCGATCAAACGGGTGGCGGCCACGGCGGAGACCTTGGCCTCAGGCGACCTGGACGCCCGTGTGGTGGAGGACCGGCGTGACGAGATCGGCACGCTGCAGCATTCGTTCAACGAGATGGCCTCCTCGCTCAAGCAGAAGATCGACGAACTTGAGGATATCGGCGTCCGGCAGCGCCAGTTCGTCTCCGATGTGAGCCATGAGCTGCGCACCCCAATCACCACGATGCGCATGGCCTGCGATCTGCTGGACACTCGCCGCGACGGGTTCGACCCGCCGACCCGGAGAACGGTGGAACTGCTCAGCGACCAGGTCGGCCGGTTCCAGACCATGCTGATCGACCTATTGGAGATCTCCCGGTATGACGCCGGATACGCCTCCCTGGACCTGGTGGACACCGACGTGCGTGAGCCCATCGGCATGGCTGTGGAACAAGTGGCGGAGATTGCGGCGGCCAAGCAGGTGACGATCTCCATGGTTCTGCCGAATGTCGCGGTCATCGTCAGACTGGATTCGCGGCGCGTGATCCGAATCGTGCGCAACCTGCTGAACAACGCCATCGACTTCTCCTCCGACGACAGGCCGATCGAGGTACGGCTTGCAGCCAACCGCCACGCGGTCGTCATCAGCGTGCGCGATTACGGCGTGGGCATGACGGACGAGCAGGTGGGTCATGTGTTCGACCGATTCTGGCGCGCCGACCCATCGCGCTCGCGCCTGACGGGAGGCTCCGGGCTGGGGCTGTCGATCGCGTTGTCCGATGCGTGGCTGCACAACGGCGACCTGAGGGTGCGGTCGCGCCCGGGCGAGGGGACGTGGTTCCTGCTGATTCTGCCGAGGGACCCCAAGGACGGTCCCGTGCCCGACGCCGATTTGCCGATGGACTTCGCAGGCGATGGCATGCGGACGGTCGGGGGTTTCGGCGTATCCGACAACGGCATGTTCGAATTGATGCGGCAGGAGGCACGATGAAGGCGAGGAAACTGATCCGCACGATGGCGGCGTTGGTCTGCGCGGCGTCGGTGAGTGCCGCGGGCGCATGCTCCACCCCGCTCGGTCTGCCGACGCGGGGGGACGTGACGACGCTCGCGCCGATCGAGCGGCAGGATCGACGGGTGTACACGGTGCCCGACGGGCCGGAGGCGGATGCACAGCCCGAAAGCGTGGTCGAGGGGTTCTTTGCCGCCATGCCCGCCGGCGTGCAGAGCGATGGGTTTGCGGTGGCCCGTGAGTTCCTGACGGATGGCGCCGCGGAGCGTTGGAACGGCGACGAGTCGGCGATCATCTACTCCGGTGCGCCCACCTTCGTACGCAAGCCGAACGTGGACGGAGGCTCGTCGATGGATGAGGCTGGCATCCTCATCCAGGCCACGCTCCACATCATCGGCAGGATCGACGGCCAGGGGCTGTACTCCGCGGTCGGGGATGACCCGTGGACGGTGACCTTCACACTGCACCGGCAGGACGGTCAGTGGCGCATCGACCAGCTGCCGCAGGGCGTCATGGTCTCGGTCGCAAGTTTCGACCAGGCCTTCCGCCAGGTGTCTCTGTACCGGCCGGATGTCACCGGCACGACGATGGTGCCCGATGTGCGTTGGCTGAGCTGGCGCAACTGGCGCACCCGCGCGATGGAGGAGCTGCTGGGCGGCGTGCCCGACTGGCTGGAGGGCGCGGTGAGCGACGTGGCCGACGGGCGTGTGGGGCTGCAGGTCGATGCCGTGCCAATGGAGTCCGACGGCGTTGCGGTACGTCTGGATGAAGGCTTCGCCGCACTCGACGCCGCATCGCAGGCGATGCTCGTACGGCAGATTCGGCTGACGCTCGGTGACGGCACCGACGGGCAGGAGGTGAACGTGCTCTCGGGCGGTGAAACCTACAGCGGCGCGGAAGGCACCGTGGGCTTGGACGTGGCCGACCACGAGGAGGCGCTGTATGCCTTAAGCGGCGGGAACGTGGTCTCGCTCGAATCGTCAAGCCCCGTGCGTGTGGCTCAGAACACCGGCATCGATGAGGCCGAAGCCCTGGTGTTCGGCGAATCCGGTGGCGCCGTGCTGCGTGCTGATGGGGTCGCCGAATGCCTGGACGGCGAAGGGATGCCCTGCGGTGTGCTGTTCGACGGTGCGCCGGTGTCGACGGTTGCCGAAGGGGTCGAGGGCGAGGTCTGGGGCGTGGCACCGGATGGGCGGACACTGGTCGTCTCACGGCAGGGGCGGACGGCGCGGATTGCCGTGCCTGATCTGGGCACGGGATCGATCCATGCCGTGGCGGTCTCCCCGGAGGGCGCGAGGTTGGCGATGGCCGTCGGCGGGGGTCCCGACGAGGGCGTTCTCATCGCAGGCATCGTGCGTAACGGTACCGGCATGGCGGAGCGACTCTGCGAAACCTGGCATCGGGTCTCATCCAGATCCGATGTGTCGATGCTGACGTTCTACAACGACATCACGTTGGTCTACGCCACGGACGGCGCCTCCGCACGGCAGCAGGCCTTTCGCCAGCTGACGCCGGGGCCGGAGACGGCCCAGAGCCTGCCGGACAGTACGGTGACATCCATCGCGACCGGTGACGTCTCCCGGTATCACCGGCTGGCCGTGTTCGATGACCTGGGCATCGTCCGGACGGCCAGCGGTTCGCTGGAGGGCGCGTGGACCATCGTATACTCGCAGGCCGAGGCGATGTCGGCGAGGTGAACGGCGTGAAACAGGCGATGTTATCGTTCCGTTATCAAGCTGTTATCGAATCGTTATCCTCTCCGATTGAGCCATGCGGGCACGCCGCGGATACTGGAAACTATCGATGACAACACCGTCATCAATCGTCCGGGGAAGACCTTGGATGCATGTGACTCGAGGAGGAGTATTTATGAAGAACTGGAAGAGGGCCATCGCCCTGGTTGCGTCCGGCGCGGCTCTGCTGAGCTTCGCCGCGTGCGGCAACGGCGGCAACGCCGAGGGTGGGGATGACAGCAAGCCGACGATCGGCTTTGTGGCCGTCGGCCCCGAGGGCGGCTTCCGTACAGCCAACGAGAACGACCTGCAGGATGCGTTCAAGAAGGCCGGCTTCGACCTGATCTACTCGCCGACCCAGAACAACGACCAGCAGAAGCAGATCCAGGCGTTCAACAAGTTCGTCAACGACGAGGTCGATGCCATCGTCCTGTCCTCCACCGAGGATTCCGGTTGGGACGAATCGCTGAAGAAGGCCAAGGAGGCTGAGATCCCGGTCTTCACCGTGGACCGTGACGTGGAAGTGACCGATTCGGAGGCCGCCTCGGCCATCGTGTCCCACATCGGACCGTCCAACGAATGGGCCGGCGAACAGGCCGCCGACTTCGTCAACGAGAACTTCCCGGACGGCGCCAACGGCTTCATCCTCGAAGGCCCCGCGGGCCTGTCGGTCGTCAAGGATCGCCAGACCGGCTGGGACAACGCCATCAACGACAACGTGACCGTGCTCGAATCGCAGTCCGCCAACTGGTCCACCGACGAGGCCAAGACCGTCACCGCCGGCCTGCTGGACAAGCACAAGAGCGAGAACCCGCAGTTCATCTTCGCCCAGAACGACGAGATGGGTCTCGGCGCCGCCCAGGCCGTTGAGGAGGCCGGTCTCAAGGGCCAGGTCAAGATCATCACCATCGATGGCACCGAGGCCGCGCTGCAGGCCCTCGTGGACGGCGACCTGTCCTTCGTGATCGAGTACAACCCGATCTTCGGCGAGCAGACCGCCACCGCGGTCAAGGATTATCTGGACGGCAAGACGGTCGAGTCCGACATCGTCATCGACTCCCAGACCTTCGACGCCGCAAGCGCCAAGGAGGCCCTGGACGCCGGCACCCGCGCCTACTGATCTCGACTGATTTCCGACCATCTCCTCTTATCTCAGGACGGTGCGCGCGGACCGTCACCCGGTCCGCACGCACCGTCCGCCATAGTGGCGCAATGTCACGAAATCATAACAATTCAAGCTTTAAGGCAGAATGATGACACAGAACGAACCCATTGTCGTGATGAAGGGCATCACGATCGAGTTCCCGGGCGTCAAGGCCCTGGACGGTGTCGATCTTCGTCTCTACCCCGGTGAGGTCCACGCCCTGATGGGCGAGAACGGCGCCGGCAAATCAACGATGATCAAGGCGCTGACCGGCGTGTACAAGATCGATGCCGGCTCGATCACCGTGGAGGGCAAGCCCCAGACCTTCAACGGCACCGGCGACGCGCAGAACGCGGGCATCGCCACCGTGTACCAGGAGGTCAACCTGTGCACCAACCTGAGCATCGGCGAGAACGTCATGCTCGGCCACGAGGTGCGCGGCCCCCTCGGCATCAACTGGAAGAAGACCCATCAGGAGGCGCGCAAGTACCTCGACCAGATGGGCCTGGGCCACCTCGACCCCCATGCCCCGCTCAACTCCATCTCCATCGCCATGCAGCAGCTCGTCGCCATCGCCCGCGCGATGGTCATCGACGCCAAGGTGCTCATCCTGGACGAACCGACCTCCTCGCTCGACGCCAACGAGGTCCAGGACCTCTTCGCCATCATGCGCAAGGTGCGCGATTCCGGTGTGGCGATCCTGTTCGTCTCCCACTTCCTTGACCAGATCTATGAGATCACCGACCGTCTGACCATCCTGCGCAACGGCCAGTTCATCAAGGAGGTCATGACCAAGGACACGCCTCGCAACGAGCTCATCAGCATGATGATCGGCAAGAGCGCCGAGGAACTCAGCCAGATCGGCGCCAAGAAGGAGCGCCGTGCCATCGGCGCGGACGAGAAGCCGATCGTGTCCGTCAAGGGCCTGGGCCGCAAGGGCTCCATCCAGCCGACCGACCTGGACATCTACGCCGGCGAGGTCGTGGGCTTCGCGGGATTGCTCGGCTCCGGACGCACCGAACTCGGACGTCTGCTCTACGGCGCGGACAAGCCCGAAACCGGCACCTACAAGCTCAACGGCAACCAGGTCTCCATCAACGATCCGCACACCGCGCTGAAGCACCGCATCGCCTACTCCACGGAGAACCGTCGAGACGAAGGCATCATCGGCGACCTGACGGTGCGTGAGAACATCCTCATCGCCCTGCAGGCGATTCGCGGCATGTTCAAGCCGATCCCGAAGAAGGAAGCGGACGAGATCGTCGACAAGTACATGAAGGAGCTCAACGTCCGCCCCGCCGACCCGAACAAGCTCATCAAGAACCTGTCCGGCGGCAACCAGCAGAAGGTGCTCATCGCCCGGTGGCTGGCCACCCACCCCGAACTGCTCATCCTGGACGAACCGACCCGCGGCATCGACATCGGTGCCAAGGCCGAGATCCAGCAGGCCGTGCTCGATCTGGCCGAGCAGGGCATGGGCGTGGTGTTCATCTCCTCCGAGCTGGAGGAGGTCGTCCGCCTGTCCGACGACATCGAGGTGCTCAAGGACCGCAGGAAGATCGCGGAGCTTGAGAACGACGCCACGGTGTCCCAGGAGACCATCGTCGATACCATCGCCAGCAACAACGCAGGGAAGGAGGCCTGATGGCTGGTCACAACACCAAGAAGGATGCCGGCAATCCGATCCTCAAACGGCTGCTGTCCTCGAACCTCACCTGGTCGGTCGTGGCACTGATCGTGCTCATCGTCATCTGCACGATCTTCGACCACGGGTTCCTGTCATTGAGCTGGAATGAGAACACCGGCGGCCTGGCCGGCCCGCTGATCACCATGCTCCAGGAATCGGCCCGCTACCTGATGATCGCCACCGGCATGACCCTGGTCATCTCCACCTCGGGCATCGACCTGTCGGTCGGCTCGGTCATGGCAGTCGCCGGCGCCGCGGCCATGCAGTTCCTGGTCTCCGGCCTGAACGTGTGGCTGGCCATCCTGCTGTCGCTGCTCGTCGGCCTGGTGCTGGGCTGCATCAACGGCGCGCTCGTCTCGATGCTCGGCCTGCAGCCATTCATCACCACGCTTATCATGATGCTCGCCGGACGAGGTCTGGCCAAGGTCATCACCGCCGGCCAGAACACCGACGCCGGCTCCGTGGCCGGCAGCGAGCCGCTGCGCTGGATGGCCAACGGCTTCATCCTGGGCATTCCCGCCAACTTCGTCATCGCCATCATCATCGTGTGCCTGGTCGGACTGCTGTGCCGCAAAACCGCGATGGGCATGATGATCGAATCGGTGGGCATCAACCAGGAGGCCAGCCGCATGACCGGCATCAAGCCGAAGAAGATCCTCTTCCTCGTCTATGCCGTCTCCGGTCTGCTCGCCGCCATCGCCGGCCTGTTCGCCACCGCGTCCGTCATGCGCGTCGACGTGGTCAAAACCGGTCAGGACCTTGAGATGTACGCCATCCTGGCGGTCGTCATCGGCGGCACCTCACTGCTCGGCGGCAAATTCTCGCTGTCCGGCAGCGCCATCGGTGCGGTCCTCATCGCCATGATCCGCAAGACCATCATCACGCTCGGCATCGATTCGGCCGCCACCCCGGCGTTCTTCGCCGTCGTGGTCATCGTGATCTGCGTGATGCAGGCCCCCAAGATCCATAGTCTCAGCGCCGAAATCAAACGCAAACGCGCGCTCAAGTCCGAAGCCAAGGCGGTGACAGCATGACAAGCGCAAGCACCACGGCGGTGAAGAAGACCGCCAAGAAGTCGCGTCGGCTCGACGCACAGATGATCCCGACCATCGCGGCCGTCGTCATCTTCATCCTCATGCTCGTGATGGGCCAGGCGCTCTTCGGCACCTACACCCGTCTGGGCTTCTTCTCCTCGCTGTTCATCGACCACGCCTACCTGATCATCCTGGCGGTGGCCATGACATTGCCGGTGCTCACCGGCGGCATCAACCTGTCGGTCGGTGCCATCGTGGCCATCACCGCGGTCGTCGGCGTCAAGATGACCATGGCGGGCATCCCCGCGCCGATCGCGATGATCGTCATGATCCTCATCGGCATGGCCTTCGGCCTGCTGGCGGGCGTGCTCATCGAGGAATTCAACATGCAGCCGTTCATCGCGACGCTCGCCACGATGTTCCTGGCCCGAGGCATCGCCTCGATCATCTCCACCGACTCGCTCGTCCTGCCCGAGGACAACAACTTCGACTGGGTGAGCGCGGAGATCAAGATCATCGACAACCCGAAGATCTCGAACGACCTGTCGTTCAACATGGGCGTGGTCATCGCCGTGCTCGTGGTGATCTTCGGCTACATCCTGCTGCACAAGACCCGCACCGGCCGCACGATCTACGCCATCGGCGGATCGCGCTCCTCCGCGGAGCTCATGGGCCTGCCGGTCAAGCGCACGCAGTACCTGATCTACTTCATCTCCACCACGCTGGCGGCCGTCGCCTCGATCGTATACACGGCGAACATCGGTTCCGCCAAGAACACGGTGGGCACCGGCTGGGAGCTGGACGCGGTCGCGGCCGTCGTCATCGGCGGCACCATCGTCACCGGCGGCTTCGGCTACGTGCTCGGCTCGGTGGTCGGCGCCCTGGTGCGCTCCATCATCGACCCGCTGACCTCCGACTTCGGCGTTCCGGCCGAATGGACCACGATCGTCGTCGGCCTGATGATCCTCGTGTTCGTCGTGCTGCAGCGTGTGGTCTCGGCGGTGGGCAAAAAAGAATGACCGCCATCCGTTTCCGGTGCCGATTCACCTGGTGGGCCGGCATCGGAAACGGGTGACATGATCGGCGCGTCATGCGCCAAACTTCATCGTTTTCTCCTTTCCTTTCTCCTGCAAAGGGCGTGCGGGGCGGTTGTCCGCCCGGCACGCCCTTTGTGGTTACGGGGGTGGTCCGCGCGTCTCCGGTGTTTCGCGTGCTCCGTGTATGCCGTGTATGCCGCGTGCTCTGTATATGCCGTGATATTCCGCCCGTTCCGCGTTCGGCGGGACGGGGATGATGGTAACGTGCGGAATGAAGGGAATGATGACGGCGCGAGACGAAAGGCGTTGGAGATGGATACACGACCCCTGATCGGCGTGGTGCCGCTGATGGATTACAAGCTGGAGAGCCTGTGGATGCTGCCCGGATACATGGACGGCATCACGGAGGCGGGCGGCACGCCCGTCATGCTGCCGTTGACCGAGGATCCGGACGTGATCCGCCAATTGGTCGCCCTGTGCGACGGCATCCTGGTCACGGGCGGGCAGGACGTGGCACCGGAGATGTACGGCGAGACCGCGTCGCCCGAATATCTGGCGATGAATCCGGAGCTGAGCCCGGAACTCGACCGCATGGAGGCGCTGCTGATCCCCGAGGTCATCGCCACGGACACCCCGATGCTCGGCATCTGCCGCGGCGTCCAGATCCTGAACGCCGTGCTGGGCGGCACGATGTGGCACGACCTGCCCACCGAACTGCCCAGCGACGTGGAGCACCACATGCCGAACCCGCCGTACGACCTGCTCGGGCACGAGGTCGATCTGGTCCCCGGCACACCGCTCGCCGACCTGATGGAGGCTTCCGGAGAGGGCCGTCGCATCGCGGTCAACAGCTACCATCACCAAGCGGTGCGCGAGGTTGCCGACGAACTGGCCGTGATGGCCAAGGCCGACGACGGCGTGATCGAGGCGCTGTACCGCCCCGGATCGCGGTTCTGCTGGGGCGTACAGTGGCATCCTGAATTCCTGCACAAGGTCGATGCCCGCAGCTGTATGATTTTCAAGGCGTTCGTGGACGCGGCACGTTCCTGATTTTGCGAGGAATCTCCCGCCCTGTCGCGCGGGGATACGCCGGCAGCGTGATGCGGCCGCATGCGGGCCGGCGGCGGGTACGATGAACGGAGCGCCGTCGACGGCGGATGGCCGCCGTTGCCGTTGAACCGACGCGACGCATGACAGATGGATGACGTGCGGCGCATGAGACAAGGAGGAGCTATGACATCCGCAATCGAATTCTACGGTGCGCAATGGTGCGGCGACTGCCGTCGTGCCAAGCAGGTGCTGGACCGCTACCACGTGGACTACAACCACCACGACATCGAATCCGAGGAGGGCGCGGCCGAGAAGGCCGAGCAGATCAGCGGCCAGAAGCATATCCCGGTGCTGTTGTTCGAGGACGGCACCGTGTTTGTGGAACCCACGAATCCGCAGCTGACCAATAAACTCAAGGAACTGGGCCTTATCGAATAGCATGCGATGCGGGTTGCCTGCTCGCCCGTGCCTTCCGTGAACATGTCCACGGGTATGAACCGTTTTTTGGACGGTGACGTTTTAGTTGTGCGGGTGCTGTGCATCCGTGTAGGCGGAAACGGACGGCTTGCCGGCCACGGCGGCCGTCCATTTCTATATTCCAGCATATGAAACATAGTCCTGCGGTCGATTACACTCATATGTCGGCCCGCCGGGAGCGGGAGACAAGATAAGAGGAGTGAAACCGTGGAGACGTGTGAGACAACAGCAGCGACCACCGCTGGGGGAGCGGCGGCCGACGAACGCATTCCGATGAAGCTGATCGGCGCCATCGTGGCGGTCGGGTCGCTGGCCTTCATCGGCATCCTGACTGAAACGGTGATGACCGTGCTGTTCCCGCAGCTGATGCGGGAATTCAACGTGGACACCGCCACCGTGCAGTGGATCACCACCATCTACCTGCTGGCCGTGGCGGCCACCATGCCGCTGTCGTCGTTCATCAAGCGACGGTTCAGGAACCAGACGATTTTTATGGCCGCCGTGGTGCTGGCCGTGCTGGGCTCGCTGATCATGATCGTGGCGCAGGCGTTCCCGCTGATCCTCGCCGCGCGCGTGATTCAGGGCGTCGGCTCGGGCATGGCCACGCCGCTGATGATGAACATCATCCTGGAACAGTCGCCGCGCTCCAAGGTGGGCCGGCTGATGGGCGTCGGCTCGCTGGTGATCACCGTGGCGCCGGCCATCGGCCCAACCGTCGGCGGTGCGGTGACCAGCGTGCTGCCGTGGCGGGCGATCTTCGTGATCGTGATCCCGATCATCCTGCTGATCTCGCTGCCGGTTGGCCTGAAGTGCATCCAGCAGAAGCACCCGACCGAGGGCGCCGTGCTCAACCCGCTGCAGTTCGTGGCGATCGTGCTGGCGCTGTGCGGTCTGATCATGTTCCTCAACCAGGCCGGCGTGGCGGTCGGCGCGGCCGTCAGCGGCGGCGAGGTGATGATGCCCGCGCTGATCGCCGTGGTGAGCCTGGTGGTGGGCGTCGGCTCGCTGCTGTTCTTCGGATGGTCGTCGCGGCGGTCGTTCTCGCCGCTGATCCGGTTGGGATTCCTGCGCAACCGCATTGTGCTGCTGCACCTGCTGCCGTATGCGATCCTGCCGATGGTCGGCATCGGCTTCGGCTATGTGATCACCAATCTGGCGCAGCTGTCGTTGGGCACCGACGCGTTCGTGGCCGGCGCGCTGGTGCTGCCGGGTGCGCTGATCGGCGCGTTCTGCGCTCCGATCGGCGGCATGCTGTATGACAAATTCGGTCCGACCCGACCGATCCTGACCGCGTTCAGTGTGGCGACGATCGCCACGGTGCTGCTGCTCGTGTGCTCGATGCATCTGACGCCGGCGTTGCTGGCGGGACTGTATTTCATCTTCGGACTGAGCTACGCGCTCGAATTCTCGAATATCATGACCAGCGCGCTGCGCGAGGTGCCGCCGGCGTTCACCCCGGACGGCAACGCCGTGTTCCAGACCTCCATGCAGTTCGGCGGTGCGGCCGGCACCGCGTTGTTCTCCACCATCCTGTCGGTGGCGCAGGCCGGTGCCGGCGAAGAGGGGACGCCCGCGTTCATGCATGCCACCGCGGTCGGCGGCACCTGGACCTTCGCCGTCATGGTCGCTATCTGCGTCCTCTCCGTGGCCTGCCTGGCTTTGGCCTTCCGGCTGCGGGGCCGGGCGTCCTGCTCCGCCCACTGACGGAGTTAGCGACCGTGCCAGCGGCGGTTGACGCCATCGAGCGTCCCGCTCCACCCGCTGACGGAGTAGCCTGCGGCGAAAAGTAAGGGCCGGTTTCCAGCGCGCCATTGCGCCGGAAACCGGCCCTCGTCTATCTCTCTGCTCTCTCAGCCCTTGGCTCCCGGGCTGGGTGTTGGCCCGCAGCCTTGGCATTGAGATCAGTACTCGTTGGCGCCTTCGCCCTCCCACTTGACGTTGATGCCGCGCTGATAGTGCAGGAACATGTCCGCGCCATAGCGGTCGACCGGGCGGTGGGTGAAGAGCATGCGGATCGCGAACGCGGTCTGCACGTCATACGGCAGATCCAGGAACGCCTGATGGGCATCCCAGTAGGGCACGGTGCAGATGGCGGCGTCCGGCACGTAGGCGTAGCCATAGCCGTCCTCGTTCACATAGCCCATGAACGGCAGATCCCAGGCGTCATGCAGGGTGAGCTGCTGCTTGAATTCCTCGACCTGGGCCAGAGCTTCGTCGCTGATGCCCATCTCCTTGGCCACCTTGTTGGCGGCGGCGGTCTTGGCGGCGGCGTCCTGACCGAACATCGAGAGGTTGACGGTAATGACCTTCTTATCGTCTGCCATGGTTTTGGCCTTTCTGCCATCGTGTTGGGTTCCGATGGCTCACTGTGTGTTCGAATCGAGTGTGAAACGAACATGTATTGTTGTGAACTTCACATGAAGTCCGTGATGCTTGCCTTACGGCTTACGTGTTTAACAATAGCACCACTAAACGGCGTAAAAGCAAGTGAACATGCGATTATTCGCGTTACTGGGATTGTTTGGACGGTGTTTTCCGCGGAAAATCAGGCCCCAAAATTCATGTTAATTCCGGGAAAATAAAACACGGTTGCTGTTCACTTCGTGTCGTGTTTGAATCATGTGTTGTTTGCCCGGTGGATTTGTGAGTTGTGTGTGCTGTTTCGTGATGGAACGTGCGGATTCGGTCCGGCGGGACAGGAGGGAGCGATAGGGGGTACCCGTAATCCTTAAGGATGAGTGGCGGGGCGGTGCGACATGCCGGAATATGAAAGGTCATTCCGACGCATGAATGAGAATCGGCACGATATGCGGGATGCTGAAGTCATACAGCAACGATTCGGACTCATCGACGACCAGGAAAGGAACATGACCATGTTGGATCTCAATCTGTTCTCTCAAATGGGACTGCTGGTGTTGGGCGGTCCGATGCTGCTGATGGGGTTGGCGTCATTCGGTGTGGCCGGCATTGCGTATGGCGTACGGACGCTCCGCCATCAGCAAGGCTGGTCGGAGGGGCCGGCCCGTCCGATGGTGTTCCTGGGCATGCTGCTGACGCTGGTTGGCGGCGTCATCGCCGGCCCGGCGTTGCTGGAATTGACGGCGTTGCTGTAGTTGCCGTGCGTCTGCGCGGTTATCTGCGTTAGTGGCGTCGCCAACCTCGTCTCAGCAGTTCCACCGCACCTTGACAGGGTGCGGCTCATTCTCAACGGCCGCATGCCGCAATGACGCGATGATCCGATCGAATTCCATATCCGCCAGACGCTCATACTCCGCCGAGTCGGCGGATAGCCCGGCCTGGTCGTACGCCGCGGCCGCCGCGCCATAGAAGGCGAAGCCAAGGGCATTCGTCGGCGTCTGAATCACACCGCAGGCCGTGCTGATGGCACGGGCGGCGGCCTGCGCCACCGGGTCGGCGTCACCTGTCTCGCGGGCGGCGGCCAGCGCCGCTCTCAATGCGGGCTTGGCGTCCTTCAGCGTGGCGTTGCCGTCGGCACAGGCGATCGCCTGCTTGATGGCCGTGGCGAACCGGTCGTCCACGGGCTGTCCTGAGCGGCGGCGGCTTAGTATCGGCAGATACCGTTCCTCGGTGTATGCGGCAGCCCAACGACCCAACGTGGAGGCGCTCTGCGTATCGATCAGCGCCATCAGCGCCTTGGCCCGCGGCCCGGTGGGATCGCCCAGCATCTTGCGCAGCTTGGCCATGTCATGCTCCTTCGCCGAATCATTGACGCCATGGTGGTATTTCCATCGTATCGCGCTGCATGTGTGAGGGCGGCGCTGCGGGGCATTCTCGCATTGGCGGACATTCCTACTCGTATCGTGCCGGATGCTTTCCCCGCCGAGGACATCCTTGCGTTGACGGACATTTCCGTTCGTATCACGTCAGCTGTTTCCTGCCGAATGCATCCTTGTATTATCGGGCATTCCCCACCGGCTGCTGTCGGACACTGAGGTCTTCAGTGGGCGGGTTCACGCTTCAGTGGGCGGGTGGTTGACGACATGCGCCGTCACCTAACCGGCGGAATGTCTTGATTGCTGAGCCTTCGGACTTTGGCCGTCCATGATGACCCGCCCACTGAACGCATAATCCGCCCACTGAGTCGTGTCCTGGCTGAGATTGGCGAACCGTATGATGGATTGTTGATCGAATGTGTCCGTGAGATGGTGAACCGCTATGGAAATCAGAGAGATAACCGGTGATAGGAAGCGTTTCCTTCCATTGCTGCTGCTCGCCGATGAACAGGAGAGCATGGTGGGCCGATATCTTGAGCGTGGCGTCATGTATGTGCTTGACGATAATGGCGTGAAAGCCGAATGCGTGGTAACGGATGAGGGCGATGGCGTTCTGGAGATCAAAAACATCGCCGTCGTTCCGGAATGTCACGGGCTCGGATACGGGAGGGCCTTGCTCGATTTTGTGGCGCGAACGTATAAGGGGCGATATTCCGTACTGCAGGTCGGCACGGGCGACAGCCCTCTGACGATACCGTTCTATGAGAAGTGCGGTTTCGTTCGCTCCCATAGGATCGAGCATTTCTTCACGGATCATTACGATCATCCGATTATCGAATGCGGCGTTCGGCTGGTGGATATGATTGTTCTGCGCAAGGAACTGTGATCCCCGTCAATGGTCGGTTATTGCGGAACAAATCCGAGGAAAGGAGCCTGCATGTCGCTGAATACCGTGTGTCTGCGGCCGATGCGGCGTGCGGACATCGATGCACTGGTCGATCTGCTGCGCCGCACCTGGTATGCCGATGGCGAACCTCAGGTACAGACCATGGTGGCTCGCGCCGATCTGGAGTTTTGCCTGGCCCGCACCACCACGGCCATCGTGGCGGAATATCGAGGACGTGCGGTGGGCGTGGCGCTCGGGCATATCAACCGAAAGACTGGCGGGCGTTTTCCTGTGAATCGCCACCATAAGGCCGCCTGCAAGGCCATGCTCCGACTGATGCGTACCACCGAAGGCCGCCGGGGTGCCCATGAATTGATGGCGCTCGGTGTGGAAGGCGAGCTGATGTCCGCCACCGCACGACGGCAGGGTCATACCTATGACGCCGAGGTGATTCTGCTGATCCTCGACCGTATGATGCAGGGCTCGGGCGTTGGTGCCCGGCTGTTCGACGGCATGGAACAGGCGTTCCGCCAAGCCGGTGCGCAGCGGTACTTCCTGTACACCAACACGGGCTGCAACGTGGGCTTCTATGATCACCGAGGGTTGACTCGTCGCATCGAACGTACCGTTCCGGGCAAAGACGGATCCGCCACCACCTACTACCTCTACGATTCTGTGTTGTGAGCGTTCTGCAACATCCCCAAATTCTTGAGCGTTTTTGATTTTGTTACCGAACAGTGTTCCGCATGCATTGATTTTGCTGCGAAGCACTCGCTTGGTTTTGCCTGTTGTGTTACAGGTTGCTCTTAGGAGATGTCGGGTTGTCGATTTGTATTGATAATCACTCGGCGTCGGGTTGCTGCCCGTCGTGCGCCCGCCACTGGCAGTCCGTCATCCGCATGTTCGTGAAGACCGCGGTGAACGAGGAATCCTCCGGCGAACAGGCGTAGACGCCGAACCGGATGGTGCCGTCGCCCTTGGCCATATGGCAGATGCGCATCTGCGAGAAGCTGACGCCGTCACGCGAGCATTCGATGCAGTAGTCATCCTCGCGGCGGCTGAACCGGTACCACATGGACTTGATGGACGCTGGTATGGCCGTGGTCGCCCAATCGGAATAGCCGCTGTTCGTCACCACGCTGCCCAGATGCTGGAACTCGTCGTTCTCGTATTCGACAGAGCCCTTCAACCAGTTCTCGCTATCGAGATACATCACCACGCCGCACTGGTCGAAGCGGTGATGGCTTCCGGAGAAATCGGTCTTGACCACAAAACTGAAATACCGTTCGTCGGTCTCCATCTGCAGAACCGGCGCATTGTCATTGCGAAAATGATAGTAGGTCCGCTGCCACAGATCCGTGTGCGGCAGTGTCGTGATCTCGATCCGATCCTCGCCGATGGCATAGTCCTTCGGTTCGCGCGTCCATGTCCAATCGCCGGTATTCATCAGCCACCCCGCTTGATCGTCGAATCCGTTTGCTCGAGCGGTGCCGCATACCTTTGCCGATACGGCACCGCATCCATTCTACAGTTCCGGGCTACAGTTCCGGCGCCTCGCAGAAACGTTCTGGCGAGGTATGCGGATGGTTCATACGGCGGCGTCGGAAACATGGCGACCGCGAATCCGGCGAATCAATATGCCGATGCCCATGCCGAGCAGCGAGCAGGCGGCTCCCACCGGAATCATGACGAGTTGCGGCGGATTGATGTTGCCGAAGGCCAGCGTATTGGCCAGCGCGAACGTTCCGTACTCGGCAAGCATGTACATGACGCCGAAGATGGGCAGTCCGAGCCACTTCCACCTGCCGAAGGAATCGCATAGGCCTATGGCCAGCGAGGCGATCACCGTGGACAGCGGCAGGATGATCCACAGGAAGAGGATCGAGAACCCCATCGCATCGGCACCATCGGTGAAGCACCAGAACACGATCAACGTCAGTATCCAGATCGCGAGGTACGCGAGGGGAGCGGCGATCTCCGAGCGACGGCGTCTGCTGGTCGTTGTCATGGGTCCGTTCCTTCTTTCCGGCGTCGTTGCCGGATGAGCGGTGGGTGATGATTTCATGATACGTGCACCTGCGCGCCGCACTCAACCTGATTATGTGAGGAGAGACAAAGACGTTACACCTTCCGCTGTATTTGCAATTCCACGGTGCGGCACCACGCTCGTGAACGCGGGTGCGAATGAGCTCGGTGTTGCACTAGAAGGTCGAGTCGCTTGACCGGGCGCAGGATGTAGCATGAGCGTATGACGGTCAATGATCCACAGCGAGGTGAGACTATGGGCGATTGTTTCACAGCCGATGGCAACCAACATGACGATCCGGAGCTGTCCCATGTCCAACCCGAAACCGGCGATTCAGAGGTATGAGACGAAAACGACCAATCTGGATTGCCGGAACCGCAGAAGTATGACAGACCGTATTTCGATGTCTTCGATTATCTTATCGGATGAGTATGCGGATGCGCGGAATCTGAACGAGGCCATCGACATGCGTGGTCAGAAAGCCTTCGCCCAGAGCGTGACACCCGATGATTTCCGCGATGCCTCGCCGGACAATATGACGAATTGGGTATTGCCGAACTGTGGGCCGAATCGACATGCCGCCCCGTCATTTCATTGGCGTGTATATACCTGCAGAGTAACCGTTTACCGGCAGAATCTTCTGGAAACTCGTGAAGGTTGAACAAGTGGAACTCTGAGAATGAAAACCGAATGAAAGATGCGGCCATACGCAAGCAATGGAAGGAGTTTGCTACGACACATCGCATTGCTACGGGGTAGATAACATGTCGCGAAACAGCTAGGCATGTCGCGCAAATGTCGGGATTATGTCGCGTAAGACGGGATTATGACGGGATTATGACGGGAAACGGCAGAGCATGTCGGGATTATGACGGGAATGCGACGGGATTTGTCGCGAAAGTCGGGATTGTGTCGCGAAAACGATTTGTCGCGATAACGGTAGAACGGGGTGTGGAAAGATATGAAGGCTATGATGTCCTGTTTCTTGTCCGTCGTTTCCATATGGAGGTGATGCGGAATCGTGCACTGGATTCAAGTTCGTCATTCGATGCAGCTATCGTGCATCGTTGAGCGTTTGGGACAGACATTCGTTCAGAAATAGTCGAAGCCCACTGTCCTCTGATATTCTGAAACGTTCGCCCTAGCAGCGGTGTGCAGAGTAGGGTCTTGCAAGATTAGGAAGAAGCGATGACGAATTATAACTGTCAATGTTATCCCAACGATGTGTGCGGACGATGCGGGAATCGCTCATTTACTGGGTTGAGAAATAAGATGCGTACGCATCCTGCAGTCAGACGAATCGCTAAGGTGCTGTGGGATATGACGGATGTCATCGATAAGCCGATTTACCCTCTTTATCGAACATGCAAGAACGTAGGCATGCAAGCCAAGTACGCATGCCAGCGCGCCAAGCGTGGATATTCGGATCTGGATCTCTGGAATCTCGGCGGCAGCGAAGTCAAGCGACTGTCGATTATGCTTGACGCACTTGCTGAAGAAGCGCATGAATATCCTGCTGGATACGGTGACCGTAGCCGATGGCTGAAGCATCGGGATATGAGCGATGAGGAATTCGAACAGTGGCTGGATACTGCTGCACCGTGGCAGTTGCATGAGCCTGCTGCTAAGAAGTCCAAAGCCGGATATTACCGTTTGCCGACGGTGCGTGAACGGGGATATGAGTTCTGCGCATGGTGCGAGGATCTTCGCTATGCAGCCAAGGTTCTGCGGCTTTGGAGGCGGTGGTGCACTGCGGGTGGAGAAGCGATAGGCATGGACTGGAGAGGTGTCATTGGCGCGGAGTCGGCACATGAACATTATGTACGTGTTAAGGAGCAGTTCGAGATCACTTGGGCTTGGATAGGTCGCAATATCGGCGATCTTTGGGATTGATCGGCAGACAGCTTCCGTATTCAATTCAGTCGCATAGCAGATCTTGACGTTTGGACAGTGGCGTTATCTAATTTGACGTTGTTGGACGTTGATCGATTATGCATTTCTATGCGCTTTATGCCGCAGCATCAAGGAAAACGTGTTTGTGATGATACTCAAGGAATTCGTGGGATGGGGGATTGGCATGAGGTAAGTGAATCCGTTGTCCTTCCAACGCGTATAGCCATTTATCGTTAGACTCGGTATGTCGTACGGCGCCATGGGAAACGACGATCCGGTAGTCGTCATCCAGCGTGATGAATCCTTGGTCGAACGCCCTATCGTGAAGCGCGTTGAGCAGTAGGCCGTTGCCGGCTGCCGTTTTCTCCATAGGAGTGGATACGGCCCATGGCTTGATATGGCTGGCAATGAGCAGTTGAGGAACGGTGATGCCGGTCATGCAGCACCGACCGGAGTAATTGGTCATCAATGAATTACGGAAATAACATTGGTTGACACGCTGCACTGTGAGTGTCAAACGTTCGGCACCTTTCGGATTCCCGGACACTAACAGCTGCGATGCCGATTCAACGGAGGAGAGCCGGTCAGGTGCTGATTTCATGGTTGAGGAATCAACCGAAAGCAAGGCCTGGTGAAGCAGTGTCAGACATTGCGACAGAAACTCGTCTCCTTCAGCTGTGTACCATTCCCATATTTCAGCATCAAGTTTGCTGCCATGCTGCATCCCCACGCGACCGCGGGCTTGTCGGTTGGCATCATGGGCGGCGATATTCCAGATTTTCAACGCCACGGAATTCGGTGTGCGATGAATCGCGGCTGCAAGCCGCCGCACGTCGAACCCCTTGTCGTCGCATTCCCGTGGTTCGAGAATCATATATAGGGCAAACGCCATCATCGTCTCTTCCCGCGACCAATTACGCCGCGTGACTTTGATGACGGTTGTGCTCATGCAACCAGGATACCGCTTCCGCGGTTGATCATCCTTTCTTCTTAAACATTGCGCCAAACATTCCGCCGATTGCCTTTCCGGCATCATTGAGTGCCTTGCCCGCGGCTTCACCTGCGTTCTTACTCATATCACCGATTGCCTTACCCGCATTGTTTACGACCTTACCTGCGGCGTCGGCGGTATCGCTTGCAGCGTCTGCTGCTGCTTGTCCAGCAGAATTCAAGACTTTGCCGGCATTGTCGATGAGATCGTTCGCCCCACGAACTGTTGCGTTGATCGCGGAGGCCGTTCCTTCGGCAGCGGCCTCCGCCCCTTTTCCGATGGAGGAAACTACTTGTTCTCCGCCGTGTATTGCGGCGTCGGCTGTGTTTCCAATAACGCTTCCTGCTGTTTGTGCTGCGGAAGAAATTGCTTCTCCGGCTGTTTCTGCGCCGTCGTGTACTTGACGGGCAGCGTCCTGCGCGGAATGGTGAATGTGGTTGGCTACATTGGAACCGAAACTCGATATGGCTTTAACGCCTTCCGCACCTTTTTCAATGACCAGATCGCGGGCGTCGGCCGCCGCTTCAATCCATTCCTTGGCTTTGATGGATTGCTCAGTGGCAGCAATACCGAGAGCTTCATTAAAATCGTTGATTTGCGAGGCGATGGTGTTGCCGCTGTCGATAACCACACGGGAATCGAAAGGGTGCAGGAGCACTTGTTCGTTGGCTTTCCCTGAAATGGTACGAATACGTTGGCTTAGATCTGAGAGGGTATTTGATACCAGTTGCATACGTTGTTGTTGATTGTTGAGTTCCACTTTCCGATGACGCATGAGTTCTTCGGGGGAAGTGTCCCGCACACGGTCAAGCTTTAGTATGCTGTACCCATCTTGAAGCTCCAAACTTCTCGCTAGTATAGCAATCCACTGACTGACATCGCTGATGCCACGTTTCATTATGTTCGCTTTTTTGCCGATATCTTTGGCTCGTTCGAGTCTATTTGCGAATGCGTCTAGTTGACGTAACGCGTAGACCTGAGATGCGGCTAATGTTTGTTTGGTGTCCTGCACGCCAGCCCAAGTGACTTCAGAAACGCCTCCGAACTGCTCGCGTTCGGACATCGCTTCTGCGATAACCAATCCCGCGCCAACCATCTTGGAAATTTCTGAATCTTTTTGTGCGCGGAGAATATCGTCGACTTTTTGATCAATGACCTTAAGATAGTCAGTAACTTGCCCCATCATCTGTTGTAATGCGAGCTGTGCCATTAGCGTACCGACATTGGATAGCATCACTGGATTGATGGTTCCCGGGGCATTAACGAATCGCACGTTTCCTTTGATACCTCCGTATCCGCCCTGGCCAATGACGCCAGTGAATAATCCCTTACTTCGAATAAGGCCGAATTCCTGAATCATGCTGGCGCTTTCTTCCGTAAGTTGCACCCATCGACCAGATAGTTGCGTGATATTGGCAGCTGCATCCAGTGAGGCACCGAAGAAAGCAGCAATCTGTGATGCCGTGATATTGATGTCTCGCGATTCCAGTCCTTGTTCCTCAAGGAACTGCGTAATGTCGGTTGAATCGCCCAAAACCATGAGACCGTAGTCATCCGCAATGAGTTGAATATCACCGTTCACTGGTTGTTCCTTATCTCTCTTACTTACTGTGATAATTCCAGCTGTTCTAGTTGATCGCGGCATTGAACGCGCTGTCGAGCAGCTTTTGGGATCGCTGCTGTAGCTGTTTGATCTTGTTACGATCCTTTACGGAGGCTTTGCTGATGAGTTCGGTGCCGCGTCTGATTTTGTTCAGCTCGTCACGCCATTGTGCAATCGGTGCGTCATCGGATAATTCGGCGGCTCGGGATTCGATGAGCTCTTCGACGGCACTGCATCGCAATTCGATTTGTTCCAACGGTGTTGTTCGCCGCGAAGACTTGGACAGCCTTTCCATCAACTCGATGAACCGTTGTGAAAGATTCATCTGTTTCAACCACTGTGTGAGTCTTTCAATCATCTCGGGCGTCACGGATTGCAGGAGTGTAACAGCTGTTCTCAGCGTGGCGGCTGCTTTGCTGTCCTTTCTGATAGCTGTGGTCGAACTCTTCTTTGGGTTGGTCATGGCTCTTCTCTTTTGCAGTCGACTCTCCACCAATGACTCTTATTATACGAGCAAGCGGTTTGAACGGTGGTCGTATCCGGCGTACAGGCTTCGTGTCTGGTGTGTGGTTACCAGGTCGGCCCGTGTATCCGGAATGTTGATTATTGTTTGGACTGGGAAGGCTTCCTCTATGGACGAGTCATGGAGGCTGGGACTGTTGCCGTTGGCGTCTCTGTATGAGTGATTGATCGGTGAGCAGACGGGGCCGGAATCAGGGTTCGCACTACTTGGCGATTCGAAAATCAAAGTGGCGAAAATCAACGGGTCGCAATTCGTAACTTGAGGTAGTGCGAACCCTGCCCCAAGGCTCGCCCCATCCGTGCCGATTGCTATACCGGGATTATGCAGTACATCAGCCATTACGCGTCTCCACTCGGAGGCATCCTGCTGGCTGCCGATGATTGTGGGCTGACCGGCTTATGGTTTGAGGGGCAGAAGTACTTTGCCCGTCTGTTGGATCATGACCACGAGGAACGAAATGCTTCCGTGTTCGAGACGGCAAAGCGTTGGTTGGATGTGTACTTCTCCGGTAGCGAGCCGGAATTCAACGTACCATTGCACTTCACTGGCACAACGTTCCAGAACGATGTGTGGCGGATCCTGTACACCATTCCATATGGACAGACGATGACCTATGGGCAGATCGCCCGACGGCTTGCTGTACAGCGGGGCGTTCCGCGTATATGCGCACAGGCTGTGGGCAGCGCCGTTGGGCATAACGTCATTTCGATTATCGTGCCCTGCCATCGGGTAGTCGGCGCCAACGGAAGCCTGACTGGTTATGCCGGCGGCATTGACAGGAAAATGAAGCTGCTTGCTCTGGAGCACGCGGATATGAGCAGGCTGTCCGTCCCAACGCGAGGAACAGCGCTGTAGGAGCGTCGTCATCTATCCTGATGTAGGGTCATCAGCGACGAAGATGGTTTATTGCGTTTTATCGCAGATCCATCTCCATCAGATGCGAGGCATGAATCAGCCCGCGACCCACGTGGATCTCATACACGCCATGGTCGGTGAATCCGCAGGAACGGTACAGCGCGATGGCCGGCGCATTGTTGTCGAACGTGTCGAGTCGCAGTGATTTCACGCCGCGTTCCATCGCCATTGCGGAGGCCTTGTCGATGATCGCACGTCCCACGCCGCGGCCTCGTGCGGCGGGTGAAACTCCCAGCAGATGCAGCACGTTGACCTCCGCATCATCGCACTGCACATCCCAATCGATGATTCCATAATCCACGCCTTGAACTCCGTTGAGAATGCAGGCGCCCAGCACTGGATTGGCTGTTTCCGTGGCACCGTCTCCAACGTCAGCCACGTTGTGTTTGTCGCTTTCTTCGTCAACCGCCACCAGCAGGTTTCCATCGGATGCGGCATCCAGCAGCATCTCATGCGAGGGATGCGATCCCATCTGCCACCACACGTCCAACGGCGTGTTCTGCATCGCATCCACGATAGCGGCGTACATCGCCTCAATCTGCGGCAGCTCATCCACCGATGCGGTGCGAACGATCATCATCAACTCCCATCCATGGTCCGATTCGTGCTCTTCGATGGTATCAGCGGATAGCCGACTCCATTCCCGGAACCGTTGAGCCGCAATGCCGTAGCTGTCGCGTCGCAGGAGGAGCATGGAATCCCATGAAGATCATCATCGCCCCCGACTCGTTCAAAGGCAGCCTGACTGCGCGGCAGGCCGCGGACGCCATCGAACGCGGCGTGCGGCGCGTGACTCCCGACGCCGACATCATCCCCATCCCCATGGCGGATGGCGGCGAAGGCACGGTCCGCGCTCTGGTCGACGCCACCGGCGGTCGCCTGATCTCGGTCCGTGTCACCGGACCATTGGGCGAACCGGTCGCCGCCACATATGGCATCCTCGGCGATGGCACGACGGCCGTCATCGAGATGGCCGAAGCCGCGGGACTGCATCTCGTCGGCGCCATGCCCGACCCGTTGCACGCCACCACGCGCGGCGTCGGAGAACTGATCCTCGATGCGCTCGACCATGGCGCGGAACGCATCATCGTCGGACTCGGCGGCAGCGCCACCAATGACGGCGGCGCCGGCATGGCCCAGGCTCTCGGCGTCCGATTATTCGACGCCGATGGTCGTAACCTGCCGGGCGGGGGAGCGGCGCTCGCCGACCTCGCCCGCATCGACTGCACCGGTCTCGACCCGCGCGTCACGCGCGCGCCGATCGTATTGGCCAGCGACGTCACCAACCCTCTGACCGGCCCCGACGGCGCAACGGCGGTCTTCGGGCCGCAGAAAGGCGCGACGCCCGCCATGATCGAACAACTCGACCGGGCCTTGGGCCACTATGCGGAGGTCATCCGTCGCGATACCGGTCGCAGCGTGGACGCAATCCCCGGAGCAGGCGCGGCAGGCGGACTCGGCACCGGGTTCCTCGCGTTCACGGACGCCACCATGCGTTCCGGCATCGACCTTGTCATCGAAACCGTCGGCCTTAAGGAGCGATCGGTCGGTGCCGACTACTGCTTCACCGGCGAAGGGTGCGTCGATGGGCAGACTCAATATGGCAAGACGCCGATGGGGGTGGCACGAGCGGTGCATGAAGTGGCTCCGGCATGCCACGTCATCGCACTCGCCGGCAGCATCGGGGAGGACGCCGAACAACTGAACGCTTTGGGGTTCGCTGCCATATTCGGCATCCAACCTGGAGCCGTGTCCCTGCAGGAGGCGCTTGCCGGTGCCTCGCGGAATCTTGAGCGAACCGCCGAACAGGTGATGCGCCTGCTAGCCTCCTAACCGCGTTCCGGCATGGGGACGACGCGCCGGTCCGGCCTGACGAACGGCGGCTCGACCGCCCCGCTGCACAGCATCCCGTAGAGTTCCGGGTGCCGATAGGCGTTGCCCTGCACCTCATGCCCCCGATAGTCCCGCAGCTGGTCCAGATCGAGCTCGGCGACGAACACGCCTTCGGCGCCGTCGGTCTGCAGCAAGCACATATCCCTCGAGCCATCCTCGCCGGGGCCGTCGGGCAGGTAGGCGACGCCGTCGAACACGGTGGAATTGCCGTTGCATCCCGGCACGGAATCCGGATAGTTGCAGGTTGCGATCGCGGTCATGTTCTCATAGGCGCGCGCCCTCAGCTGTGACAGACGGTTGATCTCCATCGGGCAGGCGTTGGGCACCAGGATGAGCTCCGCGCCGTTGATCATGAGGATTCGGGCGGTTTCCGGGAACTCTCGATCGAAGCAGATCATCGCGCCGACGTGCACGGGGCCGGCGGCGGTGTCGAGTATGCACACGGGGAACTCGTGCCCCGGAGTCAGATGGCGTTCCACATCGAAGTCGCAGGTGTGCACCTTGGCGTAGCCGAGCCGGCGCTCGCCGAACCGGTCGAACAGCACCAGGGCATTGTGCGGGCCGCCTTCGTGCCGTTCCAGAAGCGTCACGCCGATCGCCATGTTCAGCTCGCGGGCCAGCTTGCCGAATGCGACGACGAAGTCGCCGTCCGTGTCAATCGCCTCGGATATCCAATCCTCGACGGGTCGGCCGTGCAACGCGTACCCGTTGCTCCACATCTCCGGGAACAAGGCGATATCCGCCCCAAGCTCCGCGGCGCGGCGGCAGGCCTGGATGCCTTTGGCCAGATTGCCGGCCAGCGTGCCGGTCGGGCTGATCTGCAGCAGTGCGATGGTCAATGGTCGCGTCATGACGTTGTCTCTCAAACTTACGCGTGAATCAGAGGTTTGATATCGCCGAGGGTACTGGTGTCGAAGCTGAGCAAGTCGTAGTCTCGCTGCAGGTTCATCCAGAATTCCGGAGTGGTGCCAAGCGCTGCCGCCAGACGGTATGCCATGGCCGTGCTGATGGTTCGCTTGCCTCGAACGATTTCTCCGATTGCGGTTTCCCCCACGCCGATGGTTTTGGCAAGGCGGTAGTTGCTGATTCCCAAAGGTTCGAGGAATTCCTCTTTCAGAATCTCGCCTGGAGTGCTGAGGAATTGATCAGTGGTGGTAGTCGTCGAAATAGACATCGTATGCCTCCTTGGCGTCGTCGTCCCATTGGAAGATGAGTCGGTATTGCTGGTTGATGCGGATGCTCCAATGTCCGAGCAGGTTGCCTTGCAGCGGTTCCAATCTGTTTCCCGGCGGTACTTTCAGATCGTGGAGCGCGTGCGCGGCTTTCAACATTTGCAGTTTGCGTTTCACCTGTTTTTCCAGTCCGGTCGGAAAGCCTCTCGGATAAGGGCCTCCGTAGAGATACTCATGGAGTGCTTGGTCTCGTGTTCGCATGCCATCATATACTATCGCAATACGATACTACTGTCAAGCGATAGCGTGAGTGGGTTTGGAGCCAACGTGATTATTTATACGGCGAGGTAATTCACGGTTTTGGTCTTCACAAAACTGTGAATTGCCATCATGTTCGGTTCGGACTGCATGATGGCGGAATCACGCCGATTGGGTTGTGTGGATGTTTGTGGTTCTGCGTGATTTCGATTCACGGTTTCAAGTCCGTCAAAACCGTGAATCGGCCGCTGCGGTATGCCGGACGATTCCGGACGGGACAACGGGTAGAATCGCTCCCATGAAGGGAATTCGCATCAGGCATCTTACGGCCAACTTCCTTGAGCAAAAGGCCGAGATCCATGCCCGGACGTGGCGGGAGACATATTCGGAATGCTGCCGCAGGAGCTGGTCGACGCCATCACTCCGGCATTCGCGCTGAAGGTCACGCGCCTGCGCATTCTACGAGCATATGGGCTTTCATCTGACCGGGCGGACTCAGGATGTGGACGGCGTTGCGGGAGCGGAGGTCGAGTTGGCGAATTTTGATACGCTGGTCGGAGCTGCCGGGGACCCCGAGGCGAATGGTGAGAAGCTCGCGGACTTGGCGCGACGCCGATGACCCCGGACCGTTGGCGTTTGTCATCTGTTGTTGATCATGACGCCCTCCCGGGGTACCGCTCGTCGATATGCCGTGCGAGGCCGTAGGTGGTCTCGTCGAACAGCGCCAGGATGACGGTCATGTCGGCGTGCGCGGGGTCCATAAGGAATGCGCGCATCTCCTCGAGGGCGATGCGGATCGCGTCCGCGACCGGATACCCGTAGATGCCGCCGGAGATCAACGGAAAGGCGACGCTGGCACAGCTGTGTTCGGCGGCCAGTGCCAGACTGTTGCGATAGCAGGCCCGAAGCAGGTCTTCCTCGCCGCGCGTGCCGTCGCGCCACACGGGACCGGGCGTGTGGATGATGTATCGTGCGGGCAGACTGAATCCATCGGTGATGACGGCTTCGCCGGTTGTGATGGGTGCGAGCCTGTCGCATGCCTCCCGCAGTCGACGGGCTCCTGCGGCGCGGAAGATGGCCCCGCACACGCCGCCGCCCATCTGCAGTTGCGGATTCGCGGCGTTCACGATGGCGTCCACCGCCATAGTGGTGATGTCGCCGCGAACAATATCCAATCCCATGACGTCATCCTCCCTGCATGCGCTGTGCTGCGAAATCGTCAGGCCTGATGGCTCATGCGGAACGCCTTCCAGATGTCCGCGAGCTTGCTTCCGTCGCTGACACGCCGCCATACGGCCAGACCGTTGCTGCCGTTTTTGCCCGTGACCCCTTTGACCGCGGCCGACGGCGAGGCGTATTCCTGGCCGTTGTCGAGTCGGAGCGTGCCGTTGCCGGTGACGGTGGCGTACCATTCCTCGCCCAGACGTGGACGTTTCCACACCAGGCGTTCGTCCGGCAACAGGAATCCAGCCTCCACCACCTGGGCTATGGTGATGCGTTTGGAACCTCGGGATGGGGAGCCGTTGCCGCGGGCCAGGCGTTCCTCGCTGACCGCGGTCAGATCGGTATGGTCCGCGTCGAACTGGATATCCCAATACTGCGCGATGAGTCGTACCGTGGTATTTTGTCGGTCGTTGAGCGTCTCCGGCGTCAGCTCCTGGATGTCTGCCAGTTGCTCCGACAATGGGAATCGGCGCGCTCCGGACTGTGAGAGAATCCGGTCTCGTCGCGAGGAGAAACCGTCGAGCTGTTCCATCTTCGTCTCATTGGTCTGACTCAATGCCAGGTTGCCGATTCGGTCCACCCAATGGTCACGGATGGACTCCGGCCATGCCGCAAACGACGAGGTCGGACCGATTCGCTCCGGCAAGATCCTGACGGGGTACAGGGCGCGTGGACGCGTTACACGGCTCCCGTTGAGCTGATCGTTGGCACGCAGCAGTAGGACTTTCTTGAGATTCGGGTTCATGTACAGTTCGCCGCGCAGCCGTAGGAGTGCGCGATGGCGTTCGTTGTCGTTCACCGATAGCGCCGCGGACTGTTGCGCGGGCGTTCCCGAATCCAGGTCGGCCACGATGCGCGCGACCCGTGCCTTGCGTGCGCTGCTGGTGGCGTTGATGAGATTATCGACGCCTGTGACGCGTTCCAAAGCACGGAGCATGGCCGAAACGGCGGTGATCTGGTCGTCGCTGGGTGAGGGTGCAGGTACGTGTACCGCCTGTACGTCGAGTTTGTGAACCAGGATCCACATGGCGGCTGGGTACCATTCGGTGGCGTCGCCGTAGTCGCAGAGCGTCTGAATGGCTTCCGAGACGGGCTCGGGAAGCTGATCCTGCGCCTGTCGGGTGACGTGCAGCCAGGCATGTGCGTAGGGTTCCAGTACGGTACCGACGAACTCGTTCGCCGGATGTGTATTGAAGTACCGGTCGAAGGCGCCGGCTGCGAATGGGCTCGAATCACCATGCCTCATATCGCCATGATCAATGATTGTGATCAGCGTATCGAAGAATGGTTCCGCCGATTCTCCCAACAGGTCGATGGCGTCGTCCCAACGTTTACCGTAGTCGTCGCGATCGGCGGGCGGTAACGATGAGATGGCCTTGGCCTTGAGCATGTCCTGCGCGGTCAACGGCAGGCCGCGCACGTTCATGACGTTGAAGATACGATGCGCTCCGGCCAGATCGTCGGTACTGACGATGATCATGCACACACCGTCCACCAGATAGCGGGCGAAGGCCCGCCGTTCGTCCGTGCTGCGATTGCAGAACTCATCGTAGGCCGCACGGGTGTTCTCATAGATGTTGCGCTGCGCGTTGGAGGTCAGCTCGGTGTCCTTGAACGCGAACAGGCCTTCCAGATTGTTCTTCTGCACGTACTCGCGGAAGAAGCCCGCGTCCTTTTCCCGCAACGTGAGTCGTGGCTCGGCCTTGATACCCTGCAGTTTGTTGCCCTGCTCCAGCAGCAGCGCGTCCAAATCACGCAGCAGCTCCTCATCGGTCTCCAGGTCGCGCAGCACGGCGATCAGGATGGACAGTGAGGTCAGGCGCTGTTGGCCGTCGATGACCTGGTACTGGCGCTCCTGTGCGCGGCTGCCGTTGCCACCGGATTTGACCAGGATCAGCGAGCCGAGGAAGTAGGGGCGCTCCGGTGTTCGTGCCGCGTCCTCCAGATCGCCGATGAGTTCGAGCATATTCTCTCGGCGCCAGGAATAGGGACGTTGGAATGAGGGGATGATGAACCGGTAGTCGGTGGAGAACACCTTGCCCAGTCGTATCTCATATGCGTCGATGGCCATGGATCCGCCCTTCCTGTATGCGTTGAGGCCACTATATAACCTGCTGGGGCCCGACGGCCAGCGGTCATGGATCTGAGGCTTTGCGCCGTCCTGTAGCTGTCGTCGCATCGCGCGGGTTGCGGCAGGACCGAGCAGGCGAGGTTCGTCGTGAAAGCGAGTGCGAAACCGTTGCCTGGTACGGAACACGATGGACCACGAATCAATCGTTTCGTACCGTACCACAACGAAATCGCCGCTATAGGAACGTTGAATTTCCGGGCTTTCTGTCGTGTGCAACCGTGTGTGGTACGGTACGGAATCCTTGTTGCGGCCTCTGATGACTTCCGTACCACGTTTACGTGGTACGGAAACCAGTGCAGCGGGTGTTTCACTCTTCCGTACCACGCCTATGGGCGTGTATCCGGTTCCACAGCGTGCTCGGCCGCATCAACCTGTTCGGCCAGCTCATCCGCGTCCGTGTCATCCCCGGCCGGTTCGTTCGCCGGATTGTTCCAGTCCTCGATCGTCCGCCCGTGCTTGCGGTACGGAATGAACCTGCTGAGCACCGTGTTCCTCCCGCGCGAACGCACATAGAGGAACCCGATGACCGAGAACACCGCGGCACCGATGAAGTTGACGATCAGATCCTCCATCGTGTCGATCAGCCCGATGTCCAGGTAGCCTCCGACGCCCAGATCGACGCCGTTGACCATCGTGTCCGTGATGCCGTCGATCGTGACCGTGGTGTTCGTGTTCGTCGGGTCGAGCGTCACCGAATGGATGGCATGCACGATCGTGTCCTTCTGCATGTCCAACGCGAACAGCTGGTCCATCGCGAACTCGAAGAACTCCCACAGCACGCCGATCGTCATCGAGAAGCAGAACGCGGTGATCGCCAGGAACAGCGGCGACAGGTCGAACTTCACCCGGTCGCTGCGGTTGAGCAGATCCACCAGCGAGAATCCGATCGCGGCGGCCAGGAATCCGTTCAACGTGTGCAACGTGACGTCCCAGAACGGGAACAGCACATAGAACGAACTGATCTCGCCGAGAATCTCCGCGCTGAAGATGAACAGCAGCACGATGATCTCCAACGTGGACGGCAGCTCGACCTTGAACGTGACCTGCACGAACGCGGGCACTAGGAACAGCACCAGCGTCAGCAGGCACAGGAACACGTTCTCATAGTTGCCGTTGAGGAATTGGAGCACCATCGTCACGATGACGAGCACGCGCAGCGTCACATACACCAGCGCCGTGCTGCGATGCGCACGGATCTCGGCGGACATCTCTCCGAGCAATGCGCGCAGGCCGCCGCGCCGGGACGTGGGGTGCGGGGAGGTTGGGGTGTTACGTGTGGTCATGCCAGTCCTTCGATGGTGGGCCGGTTCGACATACGGCCATGGGTTGTGGTCGGGAAGCGTGCGGCGTTTTCGGCTAGTCCTCGATCAGACCGTTGCGGATGGCTCGGTCGAGCCACGCCTCATCGACGATCGGGATGCCGTATTCGCGGGCCTTGCGCGCCTTCGTCGATTCGGAATCGACATCCGCCGCGATGACGAGACTCACCTGCATCGTCACGGTCGGCCACACCACCAGTCCCAGACCCTCCAGCGTGTAGATCCACTCGTCGCGGGAGCGTTCCATGGCCCCGGTCAACACCACACGGTCGCCGCGATGCAGCCGGAACCG
>JABLTT010022416.1_pt1 | contig 33094 bp, 25 predicted proteins | sample 7160061 | NCBI WGS metagenome assembly JABLTT01 (sample SAMN14651232, study PRJNA627086) | human gut metagenome | isolation source: feces | host: Homo sapiens
CAGGCCCGACCTCGTGGAGCGCAGGTTCCGGGCGTGCGCGCCGAACCGGCTGCACGTAGCCGACATCACCTACGCGCGCATGGCCGACGGCCGGTTCGCGTATACGGCGTTCGTCACCGACGTGTACGCGCGCCGCATCGTCGGATGGGCGTGCGCCACGGGCATGGGCACGCGGGAACCGCCCCTGCAGGCGTTGGGGCAGGCGATCTCCCGGGCGTCGAGGCACGGCGGCACGCAGGGACTCGTGCGCCACGGCGATCACGGTGCGCGGTACATCGGCACGGTGTACACCACGCGCGTTCCGGAGTACGGGATGCTCCCGTCCACCGGCACGGTCGGCGACTCGTACGACAACGCCATGGCCGAGAGCGTCAACGGCGCGTACCAGACCGAGCTCGTCTGGCGCAGCAAGCCGTTCCGTACTCCGGGCGAGCTGGAACTGGCCACGTTCCAGTGGGTCTCGTGGTGGAACACGAAGCGACTGCACGCTTCCCTGGATCACAAGACACCACAGCAGGTCGAGAACGAGTACTATGAACACCAGACGGCACAAGCCGCCTCACTGTAAGGACGGAACAAAAACCAGGCCAGTTCAGACTCTGATGCAACACGACTGTGACACAAGTTCAGGAATGGCTATAATCCGCCGTTCTGAGACTTAGATCACGGTCACAAAGTGTCAGAGTCCGTACAGACCGGGCGTGTCCCGACCGCGCCACACGAGAGCTCAGCGGAACAGCGACCCACCATCCACCACACGATCGGCGGTATCCGCCGCCACCGCATCCCAAGAGAACAACGGCAGCAGCTCCTGCGGCGTCATCGGCCGCGGCTCGCCCAACAATCGCAGCAGCCACGCGCAGTAGCCGACCACGGCACGCGGGTCGTCGCCACGCTCGCGCATCGCCCCCAAATCCAGCGAGTTCAGCCGCTTCGCCATCCGTCGGCCATCGGCCGCATCGATCAACGGCAGGTGCGCGAACTCCGGCGTATCGGTCGCCCCCAAGCATCGCCGCACATACAACTGAATCGCCGTGGACCGCAGCAGGTCGCGCCCGCGCACAATCTGCGTGACGCCCATCGCCATGTCATCCACGCTCACCGCCAGCTGGTAGGCGAACAACCCGTCGGAACGACGCACCACCACGTCGCCCAACTGCCGCGGCAGATCGAAACGTTGCGGCCCGAACACGCGATCGGCGAAACATACCACGCGCGGCAATCCCACGGCCAGTGCGGCATGCATGGCTTGCGCAGCGTCATCCACATGCGATGACGCGCAGCCCGAGGCGTCTGCCGGCGCCCCATCCGGCACGACCAGACGCCAGGAATGCCGGTCGCCTCGAATCACACGCGACTCCCGCTCCCCCGCGGACAGTCTGCGGCATGTGCCCGGGTAGATCAGGAACCCGTCGCCCTCATTCGGTGCGGACGCGGCGCGGATGTCTGCACGGGAGCAGAAGCATGGGTACACCAACCCCCGTTCCCGCAGCCGCCGCAGCGCCTCCTCGTACGCATCCAACCGCTGCGACTGGTAGACCGCGTCGCCATCCCAATCCAGGCCGAGCCACGTCAGATCGTCCATAATCCAACGGTCCGCATCCTTGACCACGCGCGGGGCGTCGATGTCCTCGATGCGCAGCAGCACACGCCCTCCCTTGGCACGCGCGCCCAGCCAGGCGGCGAGCGCCGCATACGCGTTGCCCAGGTGCATGCGACCCGTCGGCGAGGGGGCCAGGCGGCCGGTTACGGGGGCGGCACTCACTCGCTCACCCACAATTCCTCGTCCAACGGCCATTCGTTGGGCACGCAGCCGAGCAGGTCCATCGACTGCTGCTGCATGAGCGGAGCGGGTTGGTTGACGGCGGGGCAGGTCAGTTCGTTGTCGAGGTGCCCCAGGCGATGGCCGACCTCGTGGTTGATGACCATCGTACGGTAGCGTTCCACGGTGCCGCCGGCGTTGAGCCAGCCCTCGGTGGCGTTGTTCCAGCGGTCGACGTTGATGATGACGTCGTTGCCGACGCGGCAGCTGTATTCGTCGCTGCATTCGGTGGAGAACGACGTCATCTGGTCGGCGGCGGCCAGGGTGAGGGTCATGCTGCAGGCGTTGGGGTCGGCATTGGGGTCGGCGCCTTCGTTTTCCTGGAAGACGGCACCGGCGCGAGGCCAGCCACGGGGGTCGTTGAGGGTGGAGAAGACCATGTTGGCGAACTCGGTCAGGTCGCCGACCTCACCCCTGGAGGCGACGCAATACGTGTACGTGATGACCCCGTTGCCGCTTTCAGATGCGGTTTGCTCGGCTTTGGCGAGGATGTCGGCGCGTTCGTCGGCGGTCAGCGGCTCGGGGGTGGACTGCTGGCCGGAGGAGTCTGTGTTGTTCTTGTTGTCTGCGTTGTCCTTGCCGTCCGTGTCATCCGACTGCGATTCCGCGGCGGCGTCCTTGCCGGAGGCTCCGTCCTTGCCGGAACCGGAGCCGTGGTCGCCCGCGCCACCGGCGGCCTGCGACTGCGTTGAAGATCCGGCATCGTCGGCACCGGCGCCGCCGTTGCCGACCAGGGCGCGTACGCCGAAGACGATGCCGAGCACGATGGCGAGGACGACCAGCGCGGCCGAACCGAAGACCACGATGCGGCGGACCAGGTAGACGTGCGCCTTGCCGGAGGATGATTCGGCGGCGTTGTTGGCAGCAGACGACTTGGCATTACCGTCGGACGCCATACCATCGAACGTGGCTGCGGGGTCCTCGGACGTGGCCGACGGGCGCAGGTCCCTGATCACTTGAGATCCCAGCGAGACGATGTGTCGAGCAGCACGAGCGATGGCGCCGGCCGCGCGGATCGCGGCGGAGCGGATGGCCCCAGCCGCACGGACTGCAATCGGCCCCAGCTGGGCTACTCCCCGTCGCAGGACACGGCCGATGAAGGTGGTCGTACGGACCACGAAGGAACGGACGGCGGGCCATGCCTGATGAGTCAACACGTGCAGGGCATTGACAAACCAATCGCGGATAGCTGAGATGGTGGTGTTGGCGTTGGAGCCGGGATTGCTGCCGCCGGTCTGGGGCCGGCTACCGGGCTTGCCGTTGGACTTGTTGCCTCCGTTTGTGAGCTTGTCAGCGTTCACGCCATACACCTCCTCGGAAATTATATTGCCTGGCGGGGATGCCGCGCCGGATGTGCATTACACGTTGGACACGGCAGCCCCGCCAGGCCACCATAACAGGAATCGGTTCGATCAGGCGAACAGCATGCAGAACAGCCACGCGCCGACAATCGCGCCCAGGATCGGGGCGACCACTGGAATCCAGGCCTCGCCCCAACGCGAGGAGCCCTTGTGCGGGATCGGCAGCAGCTGGTGCAGCAGTCGCGGCATCAGGTCGCGAGCGGGGTTCAGGCCGGGGCCGGTCGGGCCACCCATCGAGGTCACCAGACCCCACACGATGAAGCCGACCACAATCGACGCGGCGGCCGGATTCGCAGCACCCCACGGCAGGCTCAGGCAGCACAGCGCGCCGAGCACGAGCATCAGCGTGCCGAAGAACTCGTTGACGAAATAGTTGACCTTCGAGTTATAGGCGTCGGTGGTGCTGAAGGTGCCGAAGATGGCGTCCGCCTCCTCGGTGTCGCGATAGTGCGGGTAGTAGGTCACGAACACGATCAGCTGGCCCACAAGCGCACCGAGCAGCTGGGCGATGATATACGGGAGCACTTCGCCCCAGGGGAACATGCCGTTGATGGCCTGGGCCAGCGTCATGGCCGGGTTGATGTGCGCGCCGGAGATGCCGCCGAACATGAGCACGGGGAACATGACGCCGAAGCCATAGCCCATGGCGATGGTCAGCCAGCCGGCATGATGGCCCTTGGTGTTTTTCAGTTCCACGTTCGCCACGGCGCCGTTGCCGAACACCATGAGGACGGCCGTGCCGATGAATTCGGCGGCGAGTTTGGTAAAGAGTGAATATTCCATCCCTGTCCTTCGTTCTTCTCTCGTATACGTGAAATGTCAGACCGCAATCCGACACAAGACATCGACCACTTTACCCCTCATGTTGTACGTGATAGTGGGTGCGCCGGTCGGCGTCTTCAATCGTTCATATCCCGCTCACCATCCATCGCCGACGGCCGCGCCATCGGATTGTCCGACGACGAGCTCGCCGAGATGTTCTCCCTGGCATTGGAATGACGCCCGCATGGGCGACATCGGAAAGGACACGGCATGACAACCGGTAACGAGAACACGGCACCGGCATCGCAGACGCCGCAGACATCGGCGTCGCAGATACCGCTCGCCTCGGCGCGCGGCCTGACCAAACACTATCGCGGGTTCACGCTCGACAGCGTGGACATCACGGTTATGGGCGGCGAGATCGTCGGATTCATCGGCCAGAACGGCGCCGGCAAATCCACCACCATCAAGGCGATGCTCGGCATCGTCGCCCCGGACGCGGGCTCCGCGCAAATCCTCGGCGTCAGCAGCACCGACCTGACCCGCCCCGCCGGCACCGCCGTCAAAGAACATATCGGCGTGGTCTTCGACTCCATCGCCATGCCCGCACACCTGCGCGTGGCGGACGTGGGACGCATCCACGCCCACGCCTACCGCACATGGGACGCCGCACGGTTCGCACGCATGACCGCCGACTTCGGCCTGGACGCGCGTAAAACCGTCAAGGAACTCTCCCGCGGCATGGGCATGAAACTCGGATTGGCATGCGCGCTCTGCCACGACACGCGACTGTTGCTGCTGGACGAGGCGACCGCGGGACTCGACCCCATGGCCCGTGACGAAGTCCTCGACCGGCTACGCGCCTTCGTTTCCGACGACCGGCACGCCGTATTCATGAGCAGCCACATCACCTCCGACCTGGAACACGCCGCCGACCGCATTATCTGCATCGACAACGGCCGCATCATCTTCGACCTGCCCAAGGACGACATCACCGACACCGCCGGCATCGCCCGCTGCCGCGCCGACGACCTGTCCCGCATCGCCGCGCGGCAACCCGATCCACGCATGCGCGCCATCCGTCACGACTATGAGGTCGACGTGTTAGTCCCCGACCGCTACGAGTTCGCCCGCCAATTCCCCGACATCCCTTGCGACCGGATGACCATCGACGACTACATGGCACTCACGCTGAAAGGAAGCGCACTGCAATGACACGCGCCTACCACATCGAACTGACTGTCCTACGCGACTACGGCAAACAACTCATCCTGCTGGGCATACTGGTCGCCGCGCTTGTCAGCATCGGCACACGCAACCTCATCATCGCACCGGCGCTGATGACCTGCATGTTCCTCGTCCTAGCCCCCATGAGCACCGCAGCATACGACGAATCCAACAACTGGGCGCGCCTGCGGCTGACCATGCCCCTCTCCCGACGTGACATCGTCGCCGCCCGATACCTCGTCATCGTCACCGTCGGACTGATCGGCATGGCGGTCGGACTGGCGGTCGCGGCCATACTGTCCATCGTCGCCATGATCGTGGATCTGCCGGGCGGACTGAGTGCAGCGCTTACCCCCGACGCGAGCATGTGGATTGCCGCCATCCCAGGCATCGCCGTTAGTCTGCTGCTTGGAACCATCATCGGCAGCATCATCACGCCGGTCTACTTCCACTTCGGACAGACCAAAGCCACACAGGCAATGCCGGCGATCATCATCTTCATCGTCTTCGTCCCCGCAATGCTGCTTGGCTACAGCGGACTACTCGACACCGGCAGCGCAGGCATGACAATGCTCACCGATTTCATCGCCGCGATCACCACGCCCGTCGGAGCGTGCTGCACGCTGGCGGTGGCCGTGATCGTTGCGGCCGCGACGATGGCTCTGTCCGCAGCCGTGTCGCTGCGACTCTACGAGCGTCGCGAATTGTAACGACTCGCCGCAGGCAACAGAACCATGCGTCCGCGAGCGCGTTGCAGACCGCGCCGGAACTGCCGAGCCCCGCGCATCGCAGGGTTCGGCTGTTCCGGCTCCGTATCAATAGCACGCGACGCAGGTGCCACCCGCATAGCCACGGGCGGCACCTGCGTCGTGCATTCACCGGCTGCTGACCGTCAGCCCACGAAATGCAGGCCAAGTGGAGCGGGCGGTTCCTCATCGCAATGAGGCAGGAACGCGTTGGTGATGCATCCGCCGTCCAGCGAGGCCAGCGCGTCATCCAACGGCACACTCAGGTGCCCGGCCTTGTCCATCCACTTCGTGTATTCGCGGATCAGTCCAAGATCCGCCGTGCCCCAGTAGCCGTTGTCGTCGAACCATGTCGGCATCGTGGCGTTGATGGCGGCGCGCAGCACGTACGGCGCGATGTATCGCATCGGCGTCTGCATCACGCGCACGGCCTCCTCCGGATCCTCCTTCACCATGCGGTATCCTTCGGCGGTGGCGCGCATGAAGTTGCGCACCAGATTGGGCTGGCGGTCCAGCATCTCACGACGCACCGCCACGTAATACGAGGGGTGCTTAACCGCGTCGACGTCGTCGAACGCCAGGGTGACCACCTGGTCGAACGGCTGCGACCCTTGGAACGCCTCCCACCACGGCACGTTGATGACCGCTTCGAAGTCGCCGCGCTCGATCGCCCGCATATCCGGCTCCCAGTTGCCCGGGTCCACAATGTTCAGCTTGCTGAAGTCGCCGCCGTCGGCCTCCACGGCCTGACGCAGCTCGGTCAGCAGACGATCCACATGCAGCGGCACGCACACCTTGCGCCCCTCCAAGTCACGGAAACGGGTGATGCCCGTGGACTTGTTGGTGATGATGCCGCCCACCTGGCACTGGTTCATCACGCCGACGGCGATCAGCGATGCCTCGCCCTGCTGGTGGAAGTACAGCTGGTTGAGACGCACGAGGGCCACGTCGTACTCCCCGCGAGCCAGCACCGCGGCGGTGTCGCCACGGGACTCATCGCCGCTGAAGAATTCGGGGTCGATGCCGTACTGCTCGTACAATCCCTTAGCGCGAGCCATGTAGAAACCGACCTGGTTCGGCCACGGGTGCAGATATTCGAAACGTACGCTGAGCATAAGCGTCACTCCTTATCTATATCTCTTCTTGATCTGTTCTGTTGGTGGATGGAGGGTTGGCGGGCTCTCCGGCGACGGGGAGCCCCGATGGCGGAACGGTCCGCGCGACGGGCGTGTTGCGGGGCGCAGTCGCGGCGCCTCGGCACGGACCGTCTCACAGATGGTCCAGAATGCGGCGGAGTCCGTTGAGATACGCCACGCCTGAGGGACTGCGGTACCATCGGCCGTGCGCCAGGAAATCGACGTCGTATCCCCATGAGATATCCTGCCCGCGGCCATGGGAGCGCAGCCAGTAGTCGATGAGGGTGACGCCGCCTTCGATCTGGCTGACCGCCAGCACGTCGGGCAGAATCTCCTTTTCGACATCGGTGAGGGGGCGGACGGCATGGTAGCCGGATATGATGGCGCGCGCCAGGTCGAGCCGGTATGAGTCGGCGTCACCGTTCATCACGTCGAGCCATTGGATGGTGTGACGCTCCAACGCCATGGCCAGTTCGAACACCGCGGTATTGAAGTCGGCCATGCCGAAGTCGAACACGGCGCTGGGGGCGTCGCCCTGCCACATGAAATTCGACAGATGCGTATCGCCATGGGTCCAGATGCGTTCAACGTCTCGGTACCGCGGTGCCAGACGAACGCCCGTATCGGCGAATTGCGCTAGATCCGCCAGGAAATCGCGGCCGGTCTCACGCATCCAGCGTGCGGTCAGCGGGCGTTCCCGGAGCCACCCGTCGGCGGCGGCAAGCACATCCTCATGTTCGAATATCGAGAACCGCGCCTGATATCCGCAGGGTGCGGGACGCGGCTCGTCGAATCCACGCGACGCGATGTCGAGATAGCCGAGGAACGAACCCAGCCGATATGCCTCCCGGTTGGTCTCCGGCGGATCCCAGATGTATGCCTTGGCGTAGCGGTCCTCGCCCCACGCCTTCGCCGACACCTCATAGACGCAGTCGTTCCACAGCAGTACGGTCTCCATGCCGAAGCCCGCCTCGTTACCGTTGCCAGTCTCCGAACCGGCTGTGAACCAGTGGAACGTCGGCGTCGGAATGCCGTGAGACGCCAAATACGCAACAAACCGGTGATATGGCAGGATGGTGTCCTCGGTCCTCACCGAGCGGGCATAGCGCTTGATGAACATGTCTCCGGCACCGGTATCGACCAGGCATCCGGCGGCCATCGGCCGCCCCGAGCGCGCGATAATGCGACGGGCATGCAGGGGCTCCGAGAGACGGCCCAGTACCACGTCCGCCTCGTCCATGGTGATATCAGGCCAATGCTGGATCATCAGATCCAGCTGCGGATCGCCGCGTTCGTTCTCCATTCACGACCTTCTTCCACGTGTATGCCGCCGGTTACTTTCCGGCCGATACGCGACCGGACCGGAATTGGCTGAGTACACCGGTTTTGGCGATCTGCCGCTGCACCACCCACATCAGCGCGCCGGCGATCACGGCTCCGGACAGCACGCCGACCACCAGCGTCACCAGTACATACGTGCTGAAGAATTCCATGCCCTGCATGCTGGTGAACCACATGTACACGAACCCGCACAGGCAGGCGAGCGAACCGGACAGTATCGCCGTGCCCAGGTTCCACACGCGGTAGGCGAACACCAGGAACGCAAGTTCCGCGCACAGTCCTTGCAGCGAGCCGGCGACCAAAGAACCGCCGGCGCCCCACTGGTTGCCGAGCGTCAGCTCGACCGCCGAACCGATGATCTGGGCAAGGAGCGCGGCGCCGGGCTTGCGCACGATCAGGCCCGCCAACGGCGCAGCCAGATTCCACATGCCCCATCCGAGTGCGCCGAGCCCCGGGATGACGCCGTTCAGGAATCCCGACAGGGGTGAGCTGAGGAAGTCATAGCCCCAGAAGACCACGCCGCAGGCCACGCCGATGACCACGGTTACGGTGATGTCCACCACACGCCAGCGCAGGGACGGGCGGGACGATTGTTGCGATGACGACATAATCGAATGAACCTCCCTTTCTATATCGTCGTTGACAAGCAAGGGATTCATCGTGATGATCCATCGTGAATCAAAGCTTCGTTCGCCGGTACTAACCGGATCACGTTCTACGGTCGGGACCATGTCCCTCTCAGCTCTGACGAGCCCCCGTGCTTGACGGCTTCATCCTACCACGAGCAGTCCAGCCCGCAACGCAACACGCATGTCCAAACCCATAGCCCTCTACTCAACAGTTGAATAGTGGGCGGAAACTCGGTCTGTTGCGTCACCTGTCCAACAGTTGACTAGTGAGCGGGGGAGAGACGCGGAAAGGAGGGCGGCGGACCTGATGAGCGTTGTTCGAAAAACAGAAAAGCGGAATCACTGGGATTCCGCTTTCATTGGTGCCCCCTCAGGGACTCGAACCCTGGACACGCTGATTAAGAGTCAGCTGCTCTAACCAACTGAGCTAAAGGGGCTTGCTCAGCGGCTCATCTGTTTTCTTGAGCCGAGTGATTACTATACTCAGAATTCGCCGACCCGCAAGCTTCGGCGTGTCGCGCCTGTTTCCGACCCGGCGAACATAGCCACGCTACCTCATGACACCTCGGAAGTATTATCTGGTATCCAGATACCCAAGAATATTCCACAAGCGGGATAAATCGACACCGCAGAAACCGCTTCCTGTCAACCTTTCCCGAATACTTTCATGTCTAAACACGGATTAATTCGGATAAATCTGACCAACTTTATCTGAGCGACCAACCACGATCGCCACCTTTAGGCGTATATTGGACCGCACCTTCTCTTTTTAACTTGGACAGAAGATTCTTTACCTTGTTACGACGTTGATCATCAGAAAGTTCCGTCGATAGCAAGGGGAAAACCACGCTATCGATGGTGTCACGGCTCACTCTGCCATGCAGCTTCAAATAATCCGTAATGGCAGCACAGCAATATTCATCCGACTGTCCACGTACTTGCAGATAGTTCACTTGGGTGCCCGTCGCTTCAGCAACAGCTGCAGCAACCCGCAAGTGTGGGCGTCGCCCCTCTACAAGTCTCCTGTTTCGGAGGCGACGCAAAGCCTGATCTGAAATGGGATGTCCTTTTTGCACACGATCAAGCGCCAAAATATCTTCAAAAGGGAGTCCACTATTTTGCATAAGTATTTTTATGTATCCCTCGTCAACAACACAACCAGGTTGTGCCCGAAGTGTTCATAGGCTGTCTCCTGCCCAACAAGTTTCCAAGTGAGTTCCGCCATGAGCGGAGTGAGTAGATTAGCCGCTTCTGGCTTGCCTAAAAGAAGAATGCAGGCACGGGTAATTCCACGTTTAGTAATAAGTCCAGCATGTCGTAAAAATTCTTCATCGTTCCAGGACTCAATGACTTTTTAGGAATACGTGAAGCATTGTGTTCAGTAAATCCTCTACGAGCAACTTCAATCGCTTCAGCTGATAAATCAGATAGTTCAGCATCCGCTACAACCTATGCCGTCCAATCCATCAATTGACCTTGCCCGCGAATTGCATCGAGTTTATCCACAGACAGAGATATGAGATTTTCCCCTGCACGCGCATACCAATGCCCTTTCCACGCTATAGGCATTCCTTTTGGTGCAGCAGGAATTTCAAACATTACAACACGCCCATTTGGGTGTTCAACCACCCGAATGCTCCGAAAAGTCATACTAGGATCAGTATCATCATTAATTTGTCGTTTCAATAGATCAAAGCGACCTGCTTTAAGACCATACTCGGTACCAACAACCTGTCTCGTCTTATTTTTCACGCCAAATACAAGCCAACCAGACTCAATATCAGCAAGGTTAGCTTCGTTACTTAACGCTGATACGTATCGACCGATTTTGTCCGTGTCGAAATCGTTACTCGCCTCTTTGAATTCAACGGTTTCGTCTTCCCAATTCTCGATTAAGCGAGCAAGAAGTGCAAGGTTCTCGCCTATACTCTCTTTCGCCATGAAAACCTCCATAAACGAATCCCGTCAAGTTACGTGTAAAAAGCCAAAGTGAAACTAATCAAGTAGGTTCAGATACAAACAATATAACGATTCATATTCAATTTGTCCCGTCCCATCATACCCCTTCTTTTGGTTACAGATAGCAAAACCCCGCCGCACACCGCCCGAGGGCGGCGAACAGCGGGGTCGAATGCTTAAGCTCAGACTCGTTTCAGCCTGGTGACCGGTGTTACTCAGCCACAACCTTCACGGTGAAGGAAGCGGTGATCTCCGGGTGCAGAGCCACGGTGGCGGGGAACTCGCCGGTGGTCTTGATGGCCTCGACCTCGATGGCCTTCGGATCGACGGCGGCCTTGTCGGCCAGAGCCTTGGCGATCGCGTCGGCGGAGATGCCACCGAACAGCTTGCCGGACTCGGACACCTTGGCGGCGATCTCAACGGTCGTGCCCTCGATGGCGGCCTTGGCGGCGACGGCATCCTCGCGGGTGGCGACGGCCTTGGCCAGACGGGCGCGACGCATGGCCTCGATCTGGGCGGCGGCACCCTTGGTCCACGCGAAGGCCATGCCCTGCGGGATCAGGTAGTTGCGCGCGTAGCCGGCCTTGACGGTGACCACGTCACCGGACTGGCCGAGGTTGGAGACGGTCTGGGTGAGAATAACCTTGGTTTCAGCCATGATGCAATCCTCCTAATCCAGATCAGCGACCCGAAGTGGCGTACGGCAGCAGAGCCATCTCGCGGGCGTTCTTGATGGCCTTCGAGATCTCGCGCTGCTCCTGCACGGTGACACCGGTGATACGACGGGAACGGATCTTGCCGCGATCGGAGATGAACTTGCGCAGCAGCGCAACGTCCTTGTAATCGATCTCGGTAACCTTGGCAGCCTTCAGCGGGTTCGGCTTTTTCTTGAACGGCTTGACCGGCGGCTGCGGCCTCTTGCGTGACATTGTGATGTTCTCCTTACAACTGATTCAGCGCAATAATGCGTATTGGAAAAGGTACGGTTTAGAACTCGGGTTCCTCGGAGTCGCCACCGAAATCGGTCGTGGCCCCGAATGACGAGAAGGAGGAGCCGGAACCGGCATCGCTCCACGGATCGACGGCCGGACCGGACTGTGCGGCCATGGGTGCCGAAGAGGCACCACCCTGGTACCCACCGCTCTGGTAGGAGGCTCCGCCGGAGTACCCGGCGCCGCCCTGATACCCACCGTTGTTCTGGAATCCGCCGTTGTTGCCTCCGCCGAATCCGCCACGATTGCCACCCGAGAAGCCGGAGCTCTGACGGGTGACCTGGGCGGTGGCGTAGCGCAGCGACGGGCCGATCTCGTCGACCTGCATCTCCACGACGGTGCGGTTGGTGCCGTCGTTCGCCTGATACGAACGCTGCTGCAGACGGCCCTGTGCGATGACGCGCATGCCCTTGGTCAGCGACTGGGCGCAGTGGTCGGCGAGTTCACGCCAGGCCGAGCAGCGCATGAAGAGCGCCTGCCCGTCCTCCCACTGTCCGGACTGCCGGTTGAACGTGCGCGGGGTCGAGGCGATGGTGAAGCTCGCCACGGAAGCACCGCTGCCGATGGTGCGCAGCTCGGGGTCCGCGGTGAGGTTACCGATGACGGTGATGACGGTCTCGCCTGCCATGTCGTGCCTTCTTACCTAATACCTAAATATTCCAGCTTGGTTGCGCCGTATTGACGACTTACTTGACGTCCTTACGAAGGATCTTCGTACGGATCACGGATTCGTTGAGGTTGAGCACACGATCGAGCTCGTTGCTCGTGGCGGGCTCGCAGGTGTAGTTGACCACCACGTAGTTGCCCTCGGTCTTGCCGGCGATCTCATAGGCGAGCTTGCGACGGCCCCAGATGTCGATATTCTCGACGGAACCGCCCTCGTTGGTGACGATCTCCAGATACTGCTCGGTCAGCTTCTTCAGACCGCGCTCATCCAGCTCAGGATCGGCAATGAACATCAGTTCGTACTTATGCGCAGACATCACCCACCTCCTTCGGACTATTCGGCCACGGACCTTCCGTGGCAGGAGTGTGTTTGCGTGTTATCCGCAGATACTCTGCGGGCAACCGTGCAAGGATAACCCGCGGCGCAGACATTGGCCTTGTGCGCGGCACCTCGGCGCAGCCGGATGGAGTCGCCGCACGCCGGGCCGCAACCGGTCGAGACGACCGGCAGGCGCATGGGGCGGAACGACGATGCCGGACAGCGATATCATGCGGCTACTGCAGATCCACGGCGATGCAGTCATCGGTGCTGTACCCGTTGGCCGGGCACCATGCGGTGGCGTCCGCGGCGCTGCCGAATCCTTCGCCCGACAGAATGACGTAGAAGTCCGTGGTACCGTTCTCCTGGTAGGTCGGATAGTCGCCCGACCAGATGAACAGCGCATTCGGATGCTTCGCGCGCCGCTGCAGAAACTGCTCGTAGATATCCCGATATTTCCAGGTTTTCCCTTCCACTTGCATACCATATTGCTTGCTGGACAGCTGAGTGGTGAATGTGGAGTAGAAGGCGTTCGCCGCGGTCGTGTCATGATCCAGCTGCCAGCTCATGGCCAGCTGCGCATACCGTTCGATATCCGCGTCCGCAATGTTCGCCCCGCCCAACGCTCCTTCGGCGGCAGCCGCGGAAGCACCTGATGCCGTTGCGCCCTCGGTGAGTTCAACGCTCGCGTCTGAAGCATCGATCTGATCATACGGACGCCAATACTGCACCGTGGTGAATGCCAGATCGGCCTGCGCCGTTCCGTCATCGAATTCCAGTGGAGCGTCTCCAAAGTCGTAGATGGCCGCGGCCACAACGTTGCCGTCATCCTGTATCGTGACCTGCACCCCTGCGGCGGAATATGAGGAGTCCCCACACGATTCCGATTCGAAGTCCACGCTGGCGATCAGCGAGGTTCCGTCGAGTCTCACATCCGACAGTGACGCATCCGGCACCGCGCAGACAGCTGTCCGCGATTTATCCCCCGCCGAAGCGTGCCCCCGTGCATCGGCGTCACCGGAATCGGCCGTATCCCCCGCGTCATTCGAGTCCGACGATTCAGATGATTCACCGGACAGCGGTGTTCCGACGGCACCGGACTGTGCCGAGGCATCGTCGCGCAGCACGAACCACCAGACGCCGAATGCGGCAATCGCAATAACCGCCACAGTCACAGCCACGATCGCCGCCACGGCACCCTTAGTCATTCCGCGTTTCCGCTGCGGTTCAGGTTCGACAGGGACCGCCGAAGCAACCGCAGCGGGAAGCGGAGACAGCTTCGCGCCGCAATGCATGCAGAAGCGCATCGAATCATCAATCGCGGCACCGCACGCCGGACAGACCGTAGACGGATTCGTAGCCGCCGGCCGAGCAGGCTCCTGTCTGGCAGCGCCGCACCGCATGCAGAATTTATCCTGCTCCCCCATGGGAGCGCCGCAGGATTGACATGGCATCATTGCATCCCCTTTCATCCGATTGTCCACCGGCTGACGGTGCCAGTATAAGACCGCTTCTCTCATGTCGGTAGATATGTACCGTCTCCTGAAAAGTGTGGCTAGCATGGGATACAAGAAGAGAACAACCCATTTCCGAAGGGAGTCATCATGTTCTGTCCTCACTGTGGAGCGCAAATGAGGGAGGGGGCAAGGTTCTGCGCGCAATGTGGCCAGCCGATGCCCACGCTCCCCACCCCAACCGCCGCGCCTACCAATATGGAAGAGCCTGTGGTGGAAGCAACGATGCCCATGCCTCAGTTCTCCGGCTCCTCCCAGCCGGTTTCCGAGGAACCGACGGCGACCGAGCCGATGGTAACTGAACCGATGGCAGCCGAGCCGATGGCAGCCGAGCCGGCAGCAGCGCAACCGACGGCGGCCGAGGCCGGCGTCGCGGTGCCGGCACCCGTTGACGGATTCGTCGAGGCCGGCGAATCCCCCGCACCGGCGTCGAATGTCGAGCCCGCAGTCGAGAACAATGCAGAGGACAGCACCACGGCCACTCCGCAGGCTCCCCTTGACGAACCCGCAGAGGTCCCAGCCCTCGACGACGCCCCGACAACGGCAATCCCTGTCCCGGAGCAGCCGACCATGGCCATACCCATGCCAGCAGAGCCGATACCGTCAGAGCCGACACAGACGGAGCCGGCACCGACGAATTATCAGCCCGCGCCCGAACAGCCGGAGGCACCGCAGACCCCCGATTTCCAGAACCAGTCCGCCGCCGGACCGGTGCCACCTGTTCAGCAGGTGCCACCCGTTCAGCCGACCCAGGCACCGATTATCAACACGCAGGCCATTACCTCCAATGCCACGGTCAAGGAGCTCACTGCTCCCGCGGTGCTGCAGACCGCCGGCGTTTCTCTCGGTATCGGCCTGGGGTCGGCCGTTGTCATCGCGCTGATCAGCGCCATTGTCTGCCTGGCCGGCTCCAGTCAGGCGTTCTCCGGCATGGGCCAGTTCTCCTCTGTCATGTCGTATAGCGGCATGGGCGACCTCGGTTCGATGGTTTCCGGCCTGAATTTCTTCCAGCTGCTGGTCATGTCGCTGATTATGGGAGTCTCCGGTGCGTTCTCCCTGAGCGCGTCCGCCGCGGGAATCTCGCTGGATTCACTGGCGAATGTCTCCCTGTCCATGCCCGTTGGGCTGTCCGGCGTCGCTCTGATGGTCGGCGCGGCATTCGGCGCCTACTGGTTCGCCCGGAAATCCGGCATCCGGTTCGCGTGGACCGGTGCGATCAGCGCCGCAGCCGTCGGCCTGGTGACTTCCATCCTGTATCTGGTGCTGGGTGCGGTCTTCCCGCTCAGCCTCAGTGTGGCTAGCGGAGGATACGGCGCTTCCGCCTCGTTGGTGGGTGCGACCTTCCGAACCTTCCTGATGACGTTCCTCATCGCGGGACTCGGCGCACTGGCCGGCTACGCGCTGGCCCAGTTCGCCCCTGATTCCAGCAACGTGTTCATCGCCGCCTGGCGTTGGATGCACCGCACGCGTGGCTTCGTGCGCACCATTGCGGAGTCCGTCATGGTGTACGCTGTGGTGTTCACCGTCATCGGCGTCATTGCACTGATTGCCATGGCCATCTCCGGCAAGGATCCGTCCGCGTTGGCGCTGGTCTTCTTCCTGTTCCCGTTCCTGCCGATCGCCACCTTCGTCATCGGCGCTCTCGGATCGTTGGATGTAACGATCACCGGCCAGCAGTCTACCGGCATTTCGGTATTCGCCTCCGGCATGGGGAATGCGCGCTGGGTGTTCGTGGCACTCGTAGTCGTGTTCATCGTCGCCACACTGTACATCGCGCTGCGTGCCGCCGCCCGCAACATGTATGACCGCGCCTACGCCGAGTGGAAGCATTCCTGGAAGTCGCCGGTCGCGGCATTGGTCGCTTGGCTGGTGATTGATTTCGCCGTCGCATCCATGAACGTCACGGCTTCGGTTTCGACCCAGGGCTCGTTCTCGGCGGCGTTCGGCCCGGCCATGTGGTTCTTCCTGGTGGCGGCCATCTGGGCCTTCCTGGTTGAGGTGGTTGCACTGACCTTCGGTCCGACTCTGGTGACTTCCATGCCGGGCCTGTGGAAGGTGTTCGTAGGTGGCACCGTGCAGCAGACGCCTCAGAACGTGGCGGATTATGTGGCGGCCTGCTCGCCGAAGAAGGCCAACGCCGCGCAGCAGCCGGCGCAGCAGCCAGCGCAGCAGCCGTCCGGATTCGATACCGCCTCGGAACAGGCTTCTGTCGATTCCGTCGGAACCACGCCGGCAGCCACAACGCAGACATGGCAGCCCCCGACTGCTGTTCCGATGTCCGCCCCGACGGGGCCGGATACCCCCAATGCCGCCAACGCGACGCAACCGATTCCGGTAACACCTGCGCAGCAGACAACGCCGACACAGCAGATTCCGACAGCTGCCGCCATGCCGGCGCCCACCGATCAGGTGCCGCCCACCACGTCCGCCACTGCGCAGATGCCGCCCGTCATACCGCCGGCCGCTCCGGCTGCGCCGAAGGGTAAGCCGCTGACTGCCAAGCAGAAGACCGGCATCATCATCGGCGCGGTTGTGGTAGGCGTGATCGCCGTGCTTGGTATCGCCTATGCGGTGCTGAATGCCACGGTGTTCAGCCCCCAGTCTGTCGCCGACCGCTACGTGGCGGCGCTGTCCAGCGGCGACTACGAGGAGGCGAACAACATCGCCGACCCGCAGCTCGACCAGGACCAGCGTCTGCTGCTGACGAACAAGGCCGCGCAGACCGAGAACGCAACCATCACCAACGCCCGAGTCACCGGTATCACCGACAGCGCGGACGGCTCCAAGCTCGTGAACGTGACCTACACCATCGGCGGCGAACCAGTGAACGACACCTTCACCATGGCACCGTCCGGCTCGCAGTTCCTGATCTTCCGCGACTGGACCGTCACCACGCCGCTGCTCAAGGAGATCACGGTCTCCACCGACGCTGCCACACCGGGATTGACCATCAACGGCGTTGAGGTCGGTGAGGAGAACGCCGTCAGCGGCTCCTTCGGCTCGGATCTGGTGTTCAAGGTCTATCCGGGAACCTACCGCATCGCGGTCACGGAAACCGAGTTCATCACCGAATCCGGCGACGGACCGGCCACCGTAAGCACGAACGGCTCTACCTATGCCTACACGAGCGTCGAGGCAACCGACGCACTCGTTCAGGCGGTTCAGGATGGGCTCGACGCACAACTGCAGACCTGCGCTGCCTCCACCGAATTCGAACCGGAAGGCTGCCCGTTCAGCATGTACACGTTCTCGGAGGATCGCTACCGTAACGTGACGTGGAGCATCACCGAATCGCCCGAGGTTGACTACATCGACCTTGGCTCCGGCGAGTTCATGACCAGCGGCGGCGAAGCCACCGCGACCTACGAGTATCGTCAGTACGACGACAGCTGGGAACCGGACGACTACACCGATTACATCTACGTCTACGGATCGTTCACGATCGACGGTGACCAGGTGAACGTCACCATGGACACGTACTGATTCGGGTGACCGGCTGCAGGCACCCACCATGCAGCCGAGTCTGACTCACACAATCCATGACGTAACAGGCAACCCGCCATCCGCTCCTGGGTGGCGGGTTGCCTGTATATTGGATACGGTTGTAACGCGGCGACGGCAGACCTATACGTCAGGCTGGGCCGCGCAACCGCACAGGCCACATAGAGGCTACGGAGAAAGGCGGAACATGTCGGCGATTCTCGAAGGCACACCGGATAAGCGACTGGCGCTGGTGACGGGACGCGCCTACCCCGAACAAGCCGAGGAAACCGCCAAATACCTGGGCACCACCGTGCTCGAAACCACCGCCTACGACTTTGCGAACGGCGAGATGTACATCCGCTTCACCGAGCCGGTGCGCGGCGCCGACGTGTTCGTGATGCAGTCGCACACCGAACCGATCAACACGTGGGTGATGGAGCAGCTCATCATGATCGACGCGCTCAAACGCGCCTCCGCCCGCTCCATCACGGCCGTCTGCCCGTTCATGGGCTACTCGCGGCAGGACAAGAAGCATCAGGGTCGTGAGCCGATCACCGCCCGCCTGATCTTCGATCTGTTCCGCACCGCCGGAGCTGACCGCATCATGACCGTGGACCTGCACGCCGCGCAGGAGCAGGGCTTCTTCAACGGTCCCGTCGATCACCTGACCGCCATGCCGGTGCTGCTCGACTACGTCCGCGGCCACCTGCCGCTGGAGAACACCACCATCGTCTCCCCCGATGCGGGCCGCATCAAGGTCTCCGAGCAGTGGGCTGCCAAGCTCGGTGGATTGCCGCTGGCCTTCATCCACAAGACCCGTGACACCACGCGCCCGAACTGCGCGGAAGCGCACGGCATCATCGGCGATGTGGCAGGCCGCGACTGCGTGGTGGTGGACGACATGATCGATACCGCCGGCACCATCTGCGAGGCCGTGCGTACCCTGAACAACGCCGGAGCAGCCTCCGTGACCCTGGTGGCCACGCACGGCCTGCTCTCCGGTCCGGCCGTGGAACGCCTGAGCCAGTGCGGCGCGCGCGAGATCGTACTCATGGACACCGTGCCGGTGCCCGAGGAGAAGCGCCTGCCGAACATGACCGTGCTGTCCGTGGCGCCGCTGTTGGCCGCCGGCATCCGCTCCGTGTTCGAATCCGGTTCGGTCAGCACGCTGCTCAACGGCCTGCCCGAGGATATGCGCCCGCGCAACATCTACGCGTAAGCGGTTTGACGCATATCCATGCGCCAAACATCCGTGCACGAAACACCCCAATTCCCGACTCGCTGACGCAGGCTTTGGCGTTTGTGCTCTCATGCACGGTGTTCCGGGCTTCATACCGCAGGGTTTCGAGCAAGTATCGCGTAACGGCCACAGGGCAGTACGACGGCGCGGTTCCGGCGCACATCCCGGCTCCGCATACCCAATCTACAGCACGTTGATGGAAGCCAGGACCGTGCCCACAATCAGCAGAATCGACAGACCGTGTTCCAGCCACGCGGGGAATCGCACGTGTACGCCGTCCAGCGGCGCGATGGGAGTCAGTACCGAACCGAGCACGATCAACGCCGATGACGCGAGTATCCGGCATAGCGGCACGGCGGTCCAGATGGCCATTGCAGCCAGCAGCAACGTCGCTATGGTCAAGGCGACAACACCGGCGTTCTCTTTGCGGCAGGCCAGTGACTCGTCGTCAACGTCGAGCGGCGCCGGAGGCGTGAACCCGATCTGCGGCACGAGAAGGATCAGAGACAGCATCGATGCGGGCCAGCAGGACCGATGACGATCCGGCCACATCGCCGCCGATCTCACGCCATGTTCGCCGGTGGAGGCACAGCCATCCCCGCGAACGCCAGCGACCGCCCCATATCCGGTTCCAGTCCCGGACACCCAGGCCGATGCGATTGCGGGCAGCAACAGCATCACCACGCAACCCGCCAAAGCGCACCACCATTCCCATCCGTCATATGCGCCGCTGAGCGACATCAGCACGGCGAGCGAGATCATAGTGGTCAACCATGGCACGTCCAATGTGCCCCGTACGGTTTGACGCCACGTATTCGGATGCATCGCCTCATCCGGCAGGAACGTGCCTGCAGCGGCGTCCCCAGGCCTCCGGAAGCGGCTGAATATACCGAGCATGCCAACAAGAACACCGGCCGCCACACGTCCGACGACACCGTGGACGCCATTCCTGACATGATTAGCGACCCCGTTGCCGCCCTTGACGTCAACCGTGCCGGCGGCCGCGCCGACCGTACCGGCAGCATTAATGCCGCGGGAGCGCCGTCGGCGTTGAAACAGCGGGATGCCCCGTTCGGTCACGGCTTCCAACAGTTTGTCCAATACCAGATCGTGGATGATGCGTGCCACGCCGATGACGGCGACTCCAATGGAGACGATTTGCGTGCCACGGCGCAACGTGCTGTTCAAGGTCCAGTCCCGGGGGATGTCTTTGGATACGTCCAATCCGGATTGATACACCGTGTTATCGAAGATCACGTTGCGTTCTGCGCCCTTGAGATCGGCATCCAGCTGCCCGGCCCGCCCAAACGACCCCTGGGCGCGGATGAACGCCGCCGCGCCGCCGATTTGGCTTTCCGCGACGCCGAGATTGAACCAGCCAGTCGCATACTTGGGATTGGCGGCGACCGCATGCCGGAACGAATTGCGGGCTTCCTCGATGCGCCCGACCTGCATCTGCAGCACGCCCATGTTGTTCCATGATGAGAACAGCGAATCGTTGATGTCCAAGGCCCGTTGGTAATTGGCGATGACAGTTTCCCGCGACGGCGTCCGGTCGTCATCCCCGTCATCGCCCGACGCGCTTGCGGACCCATCATCCGTCATGGCCGAATCGCCATCCGCGGCACCATGGGCGGCGGCGTCACCGGGCGACTCGCCCATGGCCATCACCTGCCGTTGCGAGTCCGCCAGCTGCTCCGTGTACAACGGCGAATACGGGTCGGCGTCAACCGCCGATTGCGCCCATAGCTCCGCGCGCGGGTAATCCTCCATTGCAAAGTATGCCAGCGAGACAAGCTGTTCCATCGCGCCGCGCTGGATATCGACCATATAGTCGCTCGCCTCTTCGCGGGCCTGAATCGACCGCAGCGCATACATTTGCGCATTCGCATAGTCGCCGTTCTCATAGGCATGCTGTGCGAACTCCTGATAGATGAACGTCGAGGCGATGCTTATGTCCGGCTCGCCGTCAAAACTGCCATCGCATATCGTGCGCAGGTCCCCGAATTGCAGGTCCTCCGCCGCGCGATCAAGATCGCCCGCCATTCTCCAGGCCGTGGCCGCGCGCAGTCCCGCCCACACCGGTCCGGTGAAATCGTCCGCCGAACCGTTCACCGGACAGTATTCCGCGTAATGGGCGACGGCCTCCTCCGATTCCTCGGCCGACTCTCGATAGTCACCGTCGAGGAACAACAGTTCGCCGATCCGCTCATGGATGATGGACACGTCGCTGTCGCTCATCTCCTGCAGCACCGCCATGGCCTTGTCCCGCCGACCGAACAATCGCCATATATTCTGCAGATAGTCGCGCAATTGCGCTTCCTTGACTTCATCGCCGCCCGCCGCGGACCGGATGTCTCCTCCGGAGGAAATCACCTCGCACAGTGCGCCTTCAGAGACACCGACATCGCACGCCGTTTCACCGGCGTCATAGTCTCCGGCCATCCACGCGTAGGCGGCGAGTCGATTGCGATTGGCATCGTCGTATCGGGGTGTGGAAGACGTCAATCCGTTCACATCCCGGCTTTCGGGCACGTAGGAGAACAGTTCCACGCTGGCGCCGGCGCCGCAAGGAAATGGAAATCGCACGGATTGCCCGCCGGCGGGTTGGGTGATCACGGCTCCGGTGCCGCGTATGATGGCGGGACGAGATGCAACCGGCTTATCGCTGTTATCCAATGCACGAGTTTGAGCGGTGACGGCTTCGGCGTATTTGCCGGTGTGAGCGAGCGCCCAAGCCAGAGCCGACTGTCCGCCGCTGGCCGCGAGCGCAGCGGCATCGCCGTCCAGCACGTCGACGCTCCGCTGATAGTCGCCGTATGCGTTGAGAGCCCTGGCATAAGCCACTGTGACTTCCGGCGCATTGGTCAGTTCAACGGCGGTGGCGTATTCCTGGACCGCGCGTTTGAGGAACCGTTCGGACGTGAACGTCCCGAACCGCGATGCACTGGCATACTGCGATGCGAACAGATACCAGTCGCCGGCAATCGCGCGCACTGCGGGCGACGCGGGGAAGGAACGGATGGCGTCGTCGGCGATCGTGTTGACGGTGTCGAAATCGCCGGCATTAATCAGCCTCGCGATGTCGTCCTCGGCTCTCGTTGCGCATCCGTATGCTCCGGTGAGGTTGAATTTCAGCCGTTCCACCGTCGCTGTAGGGTCGGCGGGACATGCGGCGACCGCTTTGTCGAAATGTTCCCGAACGTCGTCGTCGTTATCACGAACGAACATCTCGAAGAAATGCATGGCGTTGAGCCAGGTGTCGCAGGAATTGTAATGTTCCGGCAGCTCGTAGGCCAGGGCGGCGGCGATGATGAGCAGGTCGCCGTTGCGCTCGTCGCCACTGGCTCGGATGTCGCCGTAATTTTCCAACAGCGACATCAGATTCAACGCTTTCTGCTCGCCTTCGGAACCGAGCTCATCCAACCGTTGTGCCACGATTTCGCGCACATGATCCAACGTGGAGTTGTCCACGGTGGTAAACGGCATGATGTCCAGTGACGATATCGGGGAGTTGGCCGCCTCCACCAGCTCGTCCCATTGATCGGCGAACACCGTCCGGCCTACCGTATCGGCGTTGCTGGGATCTTCCCACAACGCCGCCGATCGCTCATCCAACAGCGGCAATGATCGAATGTCCAAGGAGTCGGAGGGTGCGATCGGCTCATCTTCTGGAATGGGGATGTTGGAGACTGCTCCATCACCCAATGCCGGTATGCTGGCTTGCGCGTATGCCTGCGCAGCCGCAGGGAAAACCAGAGCAATGACAATGACGACGCTGAATACGACGGTGAGCACGATGCGGGTAATGGTCCATGGAATCGCCACACGCGACTTGAGGCGATGAGGGTTCTGATGACTGTCCATAATGCCTCGCTACGTTCGATCCCCTGCTTGATACGGTCATACGGCCTATACGGCCGGTATACGGACAGATCCTCCGCTGGACCTTAATGTCAGTGCGTAATTGCAGCTTGTCACCCAGGCGGGACATACCCCGGACGCCGACGAGAGACCGTGAGATGCCGACGGAACGCCAACAAAAACACTGACGAAACGCCAACGACACGCCGACCGCATGCGGATTGCGTTCGCGCTCGATTCCCGTGTACGCTCTCGCTTCGGCAAATAGCCATTGCGTAACATCAATTGCGTAACACAGGAGTTATTTCCATGAGTGAAGAGCAGAAGACCTCCGCCGAGTCGACACAATCGAATGGCGCGAAGTCCAAGACCCCGCTGATCGTCGGCGCCATCGTGGTCGTCGTGGTCGTTATCGCCGCGATTGCGGCATTCCTGATGATGAACCAGGGCGGTGGCAACGCCGAAGAGGCCCTGTCAGTGTGCGAGCGCAACGCCGCCGCGCTCGAGGTGCATCAGAACTCGCTGGCCACCGTGCAGGAGCAGGCCGACGCGCTCGATCTGGATGGCGCCGATGAGGCCGCGCTCACAGATCTGGAAGCCGCGCAGGAGGCCGTCGACGCCTTGGGCGAGATGCCGGTCTGCCCGGCCGACGGCTCGGCCAAGGACATCGAGGCCGCGACAGAGGAGATCAAGGCGTATGCGAACGATCTGCGCGCCGCCACCAACGATCTCGACGTCGCCGTCAAGGCCCTGGCTCCTGCCGAGGAGTAAATCCGCCTCGTCGTGCCCGGTTCAACCCGGAATCGGGCACGGGCTTACGCCAGGGTGCCGTGGGCAAGGCGGCCCTGCACCCACACGGCGCGGATGTTCGCCGGTGTCGAGAGGTTCATGATCTTCTGGAATGTGATCGCCGGGTCCTCGTCGTTCTCGAAAATCGGCAGATCGTTGTCCGGCGCGTGCACGTCGATCAGCTGCACATCCCACGCGTAGCCGGCCTCCAGTCGACCGGCGCGCACGCCCAATGCCTCCGCACCGCCGACGGTAGCCAGGTAGAACGCCCGGTCGAGGGTGACCAGAGCATCCGCCACTCCCCCGCGTTCCGCCGCCTCACGCGAGGCGTCCACTCCGGATTCCAGATTGCGGGAGACGATCGCTGCCAAACGGACCATCGCGTGCACGCTCGGATCGTAGCCGCCGGAGATGTCGGTGCCCAGGCCGACCGTCACACCCTGGCGACGATACCGCCGCACCGGCGCCACCGCGTTGGCGAAGTACGCGTTGGACAATGGGCAGTGTGCCACGGCCGCACCGCGCCGAGCGAACAGATCCGCATCGGATTCGGACAAGTACACGCAGTGGTGCATGACCGTGCGGTCCGTCAACAGGCCGAACATGTCGAGCGCCTCGGTATCCGACCGCCCATAGCGCTCAAACACCGTGTGGTGCTCCCAATCGCTTTCCGAACAATGCGATTGGGTGAAGCAGTGGTAGCGGGCCGCCAGCTCGCCCAGCCCCTCCAGAGCCGCGTCGGTGCAGCTGGGGATGAACCGCGGGGTGATGACCGGTTGGACGATCGGCGGTGCCGCGTCAAGACCGCTGTCAGGTACGAACTCACGCACCTCGTTGATGAACCGTTCGGTTTCGGCCAACGCTGTGGCGGTGTCCTCGCGGTAATACTCGGGGTTGGATTCCGGGTCGTCCATCACGACCTTGCCGATGAAGCCGCGCTGACCGAGTTCGGCGCAGACATGCGCCAGGTTGACGGCGGCGGCGCGATCGATGGTGTCATAGTACAGGACGCTGGTAGTGCCGCGGGCTAGCGTGGCCCGGACGAGATGACGATGGGCACGGTCGGCGTACGCAAGGTCGGCGAAGCGGGCCTCCGTAGGGAACGTGTAGCGACCGAGCCAGCGTTCGAGCGGTTCGTCGAGCGCGGCGCCGGCCTGCGCCCACTGCGGGGCGTGCAGGTGCAGGTCGGAGAAGCCGGGGAGCAGAACCTGGCCGTCGGCGAGGCTGGTGAGCCGGTTGAGCCGGGCCAGTTCGGCACGAATGGCATGGTACTGCGGGTCGTCCGGGGCGAGAACGGCCGCAATGACGCCGTCGGTGCCGACGAGATACAGCGACTGAGGGCGATACGCGACATGGGTCTCGCTCTCACTGCTATAGGCCGCGCCTTCGACGGCGAAGGCGATGGCGCTGATATCCGGGATGGGATTGGTGGCGATCGGTTTGCTGCTGGGTTGGTCGACCATGAATTCCATGCTCCTCGTCATGATGTGATTGATAAGATTCAGCTTAACGTAATGGAACTAGAAGCCGGATTCACGCATCATTAGGTCATGTTTCCACGTAGTCGGCGAGTTCACGTTCCTTGGCGGCGATCAGGACGAAGGACTGCACGTACTGGCCTTCCTTGTTCCTGCCGTAGCAACGACGCCACTTGTTGCCGTAGCAGTCGGTGAATTCAAGTTCGACGACCTCATGCCGCATATCCGCATAGACGGGTTTCCACGCCGATGCATCGCCGTTGATGCGTTCCGGTTGAGTCCATGGGAAACGTTTCTCGGTGGTGTCCACGCGCCAGTTGCCTGGACGAATCATGCGCCAAGAGGTTTTCTTCCCCGGAGCGACGTGTGGATTGCCGTTGCGACTGGAGTCACGGTTACCTGTGGCATTGCCGTATGAGAAATCCTCGTCCGGCCATTGCGCCCACACTCTGACCTCATAGATGGAAGCCTCAGTCGGCACGCTAAGTTCCACCGCATAGTTTCCGCCGTTCTTGACGGCGAATGCCTCTACATGGGCGATTTCACGCTGTCGATCCAGGAACAGCGTACGATTGCGAGCTTCCGCCAATTCCCGTTCATGCTGCTGCTGTTCCTGCAACGCCAACTCGTCCTGTTTGGCTTCCTTCCGACGCTCCTCCTGCTCCTGCCGCAACGCCAGCTCACGCTGCTGCTTGGCCTCGTCATACTGTCCCTTGGCATAGATGCCAGCAATCACCGCGAACGCTGCCATGACCAGATTGCTGATGGCGCTCACCACGTCGTACCACATTGCTATGTGCCTCTTTTGTCTCGGCTCGTCCAACCACGGCATCACTGCCGCGTGCCCGTGCAGTTAATCTATCACTTCAGTGCCCCTGCAGCCGGTATTTCTCCTCCGTTGCAGCCTTGTCCGGCTCCCACCAGTCACGATGCGACCGGTACCACTCGATTGTTGCGTCGAGTCCTGCCGCAAAGTCCGTATACTGTGGCCGCCAACCTAACTCGCGCTGGATCTTGCCGGCGTCGATCGCGTACCGCTTGTCGCCACCCGGTCGATCATTGACGTGGTCGAACGCGTCGGCAGGCTGCCCCATCCGTTCGAGGATCATCCGCAGCACCTCGATGTTGCTATACTCGCCGTCCGCTCCGACCAGATAGGTTTCGCCGATACGACCGCGCGTCAGCACCGCCCATACGGCACTGCAGTGATCCTCCACACTGATCCAGTCGCGCACGGCCAGTCCCTGCCCATACAGTTTGGGCCGGATACCGCTGAGGATATTCGTGATCTGCCGCGGAATGAACTTCTCCACATGCTGCCACGGTCCGTAGTTGTTCGAGCAATTCGAGATAGTTGTCCGCACGCCGTAGGTCCGGTGCCAGGCTCGTACCAGATGGTCGCTCGCGGCCTTGGATGCGGAATAGGGGCTGGACGGTTTGTAGGGGCTGGTTTCGGTGAACCGGTGCGGATCGTCGAGCGAGAGATCGCCATAGACCTCGTCGGTGGAGATGTGGTGGAACCGGAGATCATGCCGCCTCGCCGCTTCGAGCAGCACGTAGGTGCCGTCGATGTTGGTGCGCAGGAATGGCGACGCGTCCAGGATGGAGTTGTCGTTATGCGATTCGGCGGCGAAGTGGACTATCGCATCGATGGGCGGCAGAGTCGATTGCGCAGAGACCAAGGACTCAACCAATTCCGCGTTGCAGATATCGCCGTGGACGAACGTCATACGATCATCGGGTACACCTGTCAGATTCGCTCGGTTACCAGCGTATGTGAGCGCGTCCAGCACTGTGATATGGATATCGGGGTGTTCGCGCACCACATGGTGCACGAAGTTCGCTCCGATGAATCCCGCACCGCCGGTGACCAGCAGATGCCGAGGCTGGAATGCGTCTCGTTCGTCAGTCATGACACCCATGGTATGTGGACGGCGGGAATAGGCGATTGCCATTTACTGCTCCGTTACGAGGCAAGAGCATCCGAATCCGGCAGCATTGTCGTTCGAGCAGACAGGCTACAATGTTCTGCGATAGATGAACATTTGGCAAACAAACGGTGACATGCAACAGACGATCATTGACGATTCAGAGATTAACGAGCCTGAGACAGAGCGTGAAGAGGCCACGGATATCACCAAAGCCGAACGTGCTAACAGCACCAGCACCATCGACAACGTAGCCGATAACGTCGAACGCGCAAGGACGCTCTCACGTATTGCAGAGCTTCTGCGCAACTACGAATACCAGTTGCAGACAACCAGTATTGCCGACCGTGAGGAACAACTGTCTTGTGTCGATATTCTCTTGCACCGATATGAGGACAAACTTCAAGCAGCTGACAATGTGAGCGTTGCCGCAGATTCTCAGACTGAGGCACAACCCGAGCAGACGCCGCAGAAACGCCTTAACGTTGCAGCTCGGTGTTGCAAACGAATCGGAAACGGCATCCGCACCATGTGGGCCAAGCGCCCAAAGCTGTCATATGTGCTATATGCCGTAGTATTCATAACGATAACGGCCACATCCGTGCTCTTCCTGCAGTGGAGCGTCTACAGTGAACCCGTTTACTCCGACGAGGCCGAAGTCGATGACGTTACACGCGCTATCAACGGTATCATCGGACAGCTGACGCGATTTGTATGTCAGATGTGGATAGAGCAGAAGATGACCTTCCTGCTGAATTTCTTGGTGTTGGGGCTGGCTTATCTGGCGCTCTTGTTCATCATTAACCGTTTCTGGATTACCACAGCGGTTTTCGGTACGGTTATGGTGGTGTTCTCCGTAGCGAATAAGTTCAAAGTATCGCTACGCAACGAGCCGATCATTCCCGCTGATTTATCCTTCATTTCCGGAGGCAATACTGGTGAGATATTGTCCTTCATACCATCGGACGGCCAAAACCTTGTACAAATGGCAATTAACGGATTGGCTATTTTCGTTATTTCTTGTCTCATACTTCAGCTGCTGGACCGCCGCAATGGTGTCATCAGCTGCAAGTGGCGCCCTTCTCGATTTCTTACTGCCACCAATATCACAGCAGTTCTAGCACGTATTGTTGCAGCTGCTACAAGTGTGATACTGCTGGTTTCATTTGTTTGGAACCTGAGCGTCTCACATTCATGGGCACAAGAGTGGGCACAAAGCCTATCCGACACGCCGCAGTTATGGGACAGCCTCTCCGATTCTCGAAATAACGGTCCGGCCATGACGTTCCTCCGGCTGGCCCACGCCAAAACCATGGACAAGCCCGAAGACTACAGCAAAGAAACCATGGAAGAACTGAACGAGCGTTATTCGAACGCAGCAAGCGAAATCAATGCCACTCGTACCGCCAATCTGAGCGACAACACCGTCATCATGGTTCTGTCTGAAACGTTTGCAGATCCCACCCGAGTGCCTGATGTCTCTTTTGGCATAGACCCCATACCGAATATCCGCACCATCAAGAACAACACCACGTCAGGAATCATGCTCTCCCCCGGTTATGGAGGGGGGACAGCCAATATTGAATTCCAAGCATTGACTGGCATGACCTTGGCGAATTTCGACAGTTCATTGCAAGTGCCCTATCAACAGCTGCTTCCGCATATGGAACAGGTGTACTCCTTCAACCAAATTTGGAACAAAGCATACGGAGAAGACGGCTCAGTAGCCTTCCACCCCTATTACAAGAATCTCTATCTACGTGACTCGAATTACAAAAAGTTCGGTTTCTCTCATCTATATACGCTGGATAGCGATCCAGAAATCGAGCATCAGGACCGTCTTGACAACTCACCCAATGTCAGTGACGCTGCGGCATACCAGAATGTGCTGGACAGCATCAACAGCGTTGACCACCCGCAATTCATTCAGCTTGTCACTATGCAAAACCACATGCCGTACAACGATTACTATGCGGACAATGAGTTCAAAACCGCAGACACTTCACCACTGCCAGACGGGGAACGATGGCAGATTGAAAATTACGCCAAAGGTATCAGCTTGACAGACCAGGCGACTGCCGATTTTCTAGCACAGCTTGATCAAATCGACGAGCCCGTTACCGTCATTTTCTATGGTGATCATCTTCCCAGCATTTACACAACCGCGGACAGCGATGACTCGAATTCCACGATTCTCCACGAGACCGATTACTTCATCTGGTCCAATGCCGCTTCTGCTTCCTATAATGTCAAGCTGGCACCGGAACGGGCCGACTACACCTCATCAAACTATTTCATGGCCTCCGCCGCGGAACACATGAATGCGATGGTGTCTCCGCTCCTTGCGCTATTGACCATTGCCCATGAACAGATCCCCGCTATCAGTCGTATTATCGCACAAGCAGGTGGTATTGGTGACGGGACCGCAACATCTACTTGCCTTGACGAGCAGGGCAACGCCATAGATATGGATTCGCTATCATCCGAAGCCGAACAGATTCTGAACGATTACCGACTCGTGCAATATGATCTGTCCGCTGGTAAAGGATATCTGTGGAAAACCGATTTCTTTGACGTCGCGCAGTCCGGACACGCGCCACTGCTACGTAATCAGGTACCGCAGAACTACGCAACACCGCAAATCTATGCCCCGGATATGGACATGTGGCGTCAGGAATATTCGTACTGACAGAACGGCCCGAATGTCGACTTTGGAGTGCATCTCGTTCGTCAGTCATGCCACCCATGGTATGCGAATGGTGGGAATATACTGGTGCTATGGGTGCAGCACGGGCGTCTTATGCAACGATGATTACCAATTTCGACTCCACACAACAATTACGAGAGTGGAAAAACATTCGCAGAGATTGTATGAGTACATGGCCCGACGAGAGGAATTGTCCCGACATATCAGCCATGTGGATCAAAGACAAACATCGTTGCCCGTGCGAGCGACTGCTGAACGACCATGTTGAATTTGCCACGCATTTTGCGGGTATAATCCGTACGGCTTACCTGTATTGCCCGAAAATCCTGCTCACTGACGCAGAACTCTTGGATGGCATCTTTTTCCTGGCACTAGGTCCTACCACCGTTAATGGCATCCTAGGACGCTCATACAAAGACGGCCCCGCCATTGTTATCTCCGGCAGACAACCCACGCTGGAGGATTGCCTAACGGCTTTCACGATTACCACAATCGGAGACGTACAGCGGTCCGCACGTACCGCAGATCCTTCCATCCGACCAGAAAACACCTATTGTCTAGGGAAAGCCGACCAATTCACGATTCGTCCACTGGATTATTCCGCACTAGATATGACGATAACACGAAAGCAATCATTGGGTTATCCGGCGGAATTCTATGAAGAGCTGACCGCGCGGCTTCAGGAAGCCGATTCCGGCAAAGGCTCCAAGGCCGAGACAATCGCACAGATGATGGCCAAGGCGTGTATATTGAATGGCCTGACTACAGATACGGAAGCTGTGAATCGTTTTGCTTTCCTCGGGCAACGCTGGCAGGAGTGGATCGATGCTGAACGGCAGGGTACGGTACTCTACGAGTTCCAGGGATCTCCAGAAGTCATGGCGCGTTCGCACAGCACCGGATTCCCCGACTGTTTCAAACGTAACGCCGAACGCTGTGCAGATATTCTTATGGACGAATGCTCTATTTCGAAAACCGCGCCCTCTGGCAGCGTCGAAGCCCGGTTCGTCAGCACGCTTCACTCATTGCAAGCCATAACGAAGCGTTCCGACGCATTCCAATGCATTGCGAATAGCGGTTTAAACAATCACACAACTGCTTCCACAACATCCACGTCATCGAACACCCGATTGTCAGGACAGATGCTGCACGATTGGTACCAATTCGTCTATCAATGGAGTCTAGCTGATCATCTGGGAGTGGAATTAATCGCCGTAGACACAGCGGAAAACTCATTTGCCCGCATGGTGGGTCGCGACGATCACAGTTCGACGCTGATGTTGGACGGCGTAATTACGAAACGCCTGGGAGAGATGCCGTTCGTATGTTTCGCCCAATTCTGCTACACCTCGCGTAACGCGATATCACGCTGGAGAGAATGCACTGCGGACACCGGAAAACGGATACAAAGCATACGCACCCGCCATATTGCGTACGCAGTAGAACAGATGTCTCAAGAACGCAGCCTGGCTGAGGATGCCAAGGACATGGCGGGTGGTCTTCTGGTAGCCGTGGTGCTAGCCTTGGCTTCCGCGCTTTCGGATAACGTGTGGTTGAACGGCAACGCGCCAATCTGGCTCATCGTCCTGGCTGCTTGGGTTATCGCCATGGTACCCAATATCATTGAAGCGATTAAATGGTTATGGGGAGTTCATTCCGCTTCCAAGACGGTTGTGTATCTCGCTCAAGCTACGGCTGTTTAGGACAGTATTTCGTTTATCGTACATATGCTGAAGAAATGGAAAGGCGATACGCAATGAGAATCGATCCATATGATACGCCCCCGCTGGAGGTAACCGATGTCTCGGTGGTGTACCGAGAAAACGATGGCGCCAACTTTACTGTGGAACGTGCCGAGGTACAGGACAAAGCCACAGGCAATCGTTTCTCATTGCACTATGCTTCGGTAAAAGATGGCAAGACCGGAGCCGTCTGCGTGGTACTCCATAAGGATCGTCTGCTGCTTGCAAAACACTGGCGCGTGTCCATAGGCGAATGGGAATGGGAGTTTCCGCGCGGCATGGGCGATTCATCGGAATCCGCCGAACAAACCGCAGTGCGGGAGTTGCGCGAAGAAACCGGTCTGCATGCCAAACTTGCTGACGTGCGCTGCCTGGGATACATCCACGCGGATACTGGAGTCCTGAAGGATGATATAGCTGTGGTTCTTCTGGAGATTCCGGACGCAACCATACCGGAATCCGCCCATGATTGGGAGCTGAAAGACCCACTTTGGCTGTTGCCTGCTGAGGTCAAAACAATGATTGCGGCCAACGAAATTCGTGATGGTATTACCTTGGCCGCATGGAGCTTATGGCAAGCTACCTGTACACGACAACTATAGGACTCCGCCCAGGTCAGGTGTTTCGGCGCGGTTGAAACGGCCGCTTCAAGACATCACTTCTCTTCCATCACAGCGTGATTTCCAGATAAGGTATGCGGAGAGCGTGATGCCGTCCATGATGTTGCCGGCTCGCACCATGTCCTCGAATTCGCCGCAGTCGAGCCATTGCAGACGCGGGTCGTTGAGCATGGCAGCATCTGCACGATCCGAGGACACCTGAAGCTCCACAACCGCGATGGAGTCACGCAGTTTCCCGGTATCGGCATGAATCATCTGCAAGGTGCGATGCGAGAGCGGACGTATGCCGGTTTCCTTCATCAGTTCGTATTCGGCGGTGTCACCAACGATAAGTCCAGGTTCTCCGAGGCTACGAGGAAATTCCCATTCGTCCGAGTTCGTGGCGATACGCCAGTGCCGTACCAGAAGGATTCGCCCGTCCGGGCGGACCGCCACGCATACCACGCTGGGCTGTCCGCCACGGACTTGTGCGAAATACATAGGGTACGAAGGAGATGAAGCATCTTCGGCACTCGTTTCGCCGTCATCAGCGCGTGCGACGTTGGCACAGATGACTTCGAACTGAGCATCATCGCCGCCACGAAACACGGTTTCCTCGCTTTGCACGATGAAATCCGTATCCATTCCGGTGCGAATGCCGCTGACCGGCGACTGTTTCATATCCTCCATAATGTGTTGCCTACTTGGTGAGCATGGGGTGGATTTGTTGTTCGTAGGCGGTCAGTGCGGTGTCGATGACCTGGTGCATGTCGTAGTACTTGTAGGTGCC
>JABLTT010058269.1_pt1 | contig 32490 bp, 26 predicted proteins | sample 7160061 | NCBI WGS metagenome assembly JABLTT01 (sample SAMN14651232, study PRJNA627086) | human gut metagenome | isolation source: feces | host: Homo sapiens
ATAGTAATGAATCCTCTCTTTCGTATTGATTTTAGTATATCAGATTCATTAAAAATTGTCCGAAAAAGTGTCTTAATTTATGAGACCATTATACCCAGCCTCTCGGCCAATTCAGATTGGCTGAGGTTTAGACGGGAGCGGATCTCTTTTATTTGGTCCGAACTTTTCACAGGGTTCACCTCCTTAAATATAACATTTGATTTTTATTATTATAACATTTGCATATATGGAATGCAACACCTATAAAAGAAGATTGCAGGTGTTGCAGGTATTGAGTATAATTTAGAGTAAGTAAAAGCAGTTAAGCTGCGATTTAAGTAAAGATAAGCAAATATTGTTCTTTTGGCATCCTGAGTTTAGCCCAGAAAACGGAGTTTCGTAACTAATGATTCTGCGTATATTCAAACTATCATGCCATTTAGCTTCTATACAGGACATCAAGGATATTTGATGCGGTGCCTTATTTTGATAAATATGGAGGGCGATTATGCTTAGTACTGAGAGTAGAGATCAAAATTTCTTCGATATGGCAATTGAGAAAATAAGAACTATAGTAAACGCTTTTGGAGAAATTCAAACTGCATGGGGATTTATTGCTGCAGCGTTTCTTGCTGTTGCTTTTCTTTATGCAATTTTTTCGTTTCGAAAGCGAGTCAATAAGGGAACAAGTTCTCAAATTCATTTTTTTGTAAAGATCAAAAAATATGAGCCAGAACTTTACATAGAGTTAAACCGAAATATGGAGTGTTTACGATACTTTGTATTTTCTCATAATTGGAAAACGCGAATTGTTCAAGCATACAACAAATTGTTTGCTGGTTATGAGGGCAAAAGAATTAAAAAGGCCTTCAAAAATGACGGTGTTTACAGAGTTTCATATTTCACAAAGATGTCTGTCATCGCTCAACGATTAGAGTCACTGAACAGTTTATTTGAATCCATTCGTAGCGAAAAAGAAGTCTATCGCGAAAATTTAGGTGAATACTTTTATATTGTAAGGAATTTAGCTTATGATTATACCAAAAGCATAGATCTATTACTGAAATATTGCGACATGATTACTCATAAAGCCGTACTTTTGGTCGGCAGCGCAGGAAACGGAAAAACAAATTTACTTTGCAAACTTTCTGAAGTTGCAATTAAAAGTAAAATTCCAGTTATGCTAATTAATTCAAGAGATATTGATGGTAATTGTACGGATTATATATTAAATAACTTGCCGCTTTTAAAAAAGCTCAAAGAATTTTCGGTTATTTATTTGTATGTAATATCGTTTTTATTGTTGATTCAGCGAAAACACTTTTATATCTTTATTGATGCGATAAATGAAAATGATCGTGAGGTTTTTGTTAATTCAATAGGCGAAACCATAGACTATTTCTCTAAATATCCACGTATTCGTATATTACTTACTTGCAGAAGTGAATATTTTCAAAGTAGATATAAGAATTACTTTGATAAATGCGCACATGCCCCGTATCTATTTGATATGATGGATACGCATTATGATGAAAGAGCTTTAAATAAAATGTTCATCACATATCAGAATCATTTTAATGTCAAAAGTGAAATATCCCTACACGCAAAGAAAAGATTATTGAGTTCACTTTTTTTAATGAAAATCTTCTTTGAAGTAAATTGCAATCGAAATGAGAATATTATCGAACTTCGGAATGCAGAGATTTATTTAAGTTATATTCGAAAAATTGCCGCTAATATCAAGGGAATCGATTTTTTGCAAACCGTTCAAAAAATTGCAGGTGCTATGATAGAAGATTCCCAATATAACTATGTTAATTTGAATCGAGTAGGCATCGATGGTGTAGATCGGGAAAAGCTATATCAAGCATTGGATAATAATATTATTATTAGCAGAACTGTACTTTCTGGGAAAGGAATTACCAAAAACGAAAATGAAGTGGTTATTTTTGTTTTTGATGAATTCAGGGATTTTTGTTTAGCTAGGTACCTGCTGTTGTATTCAGAAGACAAGCACGACAACGAATATTCGCTTTTCTTCGATAAAGTAAATGAAATGTTTCAAAATCGCCAATCTCCCGTTGAAGGGATAATCAAATATGGGTATTACTATTTCAAAACTTATGGTCCTGCGGAATTAAGTGAAAAAATTTTGACACTATATAGTGAAACGGATGTTCAGTATATTGCAAATAGAGAAAATAGATATAATCCACCGTACAGACTTTTTAACAATTTTGGTTTATCACTTATATTTATCGACGGTGGAGAAATAATTGAAAATGAACTCAATTTTCTCAAAAAATACATAGCAAGAGATCCGAGCAATTATTGGCCAATATTTTGGTTTTTGCTTAAAAATGAATACTCATCCGTAAGTCCTAGACTAGACCTTGGTATTCGCTTGTTGGTTAAAGATAGATCTTCAAATGAAGTATTTAAAACATTTGATAGTTTCTTTGATGATCGATATGTTTACAGATATTATGGTGGGGATGACAAACGCAGGGTTTCTATTTTAAGCGACTGGTTAGAGCATATCCAAAAGCAAAATGGATTGCTGTCTTTAGAATTGAAACAGTTTATAGTTTTACTCTGTTCATACGATCCACATGAACCCAGATTGCACCAATACAGACGATTCGTATTGGAAGAATCTGTTTATACAGCATTGCTAGAATTACTTCAGGGTACTGAACTAATAGACAGTATACAAGAATTGAGATCGGCTGTGGAAGAAAGGAAAATTCCACGTGATGTGCTCAGTGAGCTATTATCATCATTTATGCAAGGAGGCGGTTTTAGTGATAATTAGCAATCATGTGTTCTTTCCCAAAAAATCCACAGTCTCTTTATGTGGGGCATACAAATTTTTTGGTGTTAAGAAGAATAGTTACATGGGAAGTGTTGTGCGAAGAATTTATGATTACTATTGTGGCGGAGCAATAAATCTTTACCGTACATATCGGAAATATTACAAAAAGGAATTCTCCACTTACGAAGAATTCTTGGGAAAGCACTTTAATCTATTTCCTGATGAAGTTAGGTCCATATCCTCCAAACATCTGTATTATTATAAAGATACATCCTTCCAACCAGAAAATAATATCACAAACTTAATTGAGGATTTAGCTATTGCAGGCACTGTGAAACAATTCTTAGGTGATGAAGGAGCGGATGACAGTGAAGATTAGGAGCGGCTTTGTTACAAATAGTTCATCAACAAATTTTTTAATTATCTCTAAAGAAGAATTGACTACAGAATATCTTTTAAAAAAATTAGGATTTAATCACAATTCTAGAATTCTTAATAGTGGATATACATTTGTTGAGGAAATTCTGAAAGGCACTAAAAGCGGATTGCGTTGGTTTGACTTCAATGAAATTGACTACAATGCTATTCTTAAGGTATTTGGTGAGGAAAGTGCAAAAAAATATCTTGAACTGAGTAAGCGTGGCTTTTTTACATATGTTGGACACACAAGCTCCGATGACGATTACCTTACTTCATTCATGACTATGGATAATTTTCTAATAGACGATAAAGACTTTTACATGAATGGATTAAATTGTGTGTGGTAATATGATTTACTATAAAGACAAACGATATGGGTTTGTAGAATTTTTTAATGAGCACAACGGAACTTTGGTTAGGAGCAATGTACTATTAAATGGAGTAGAAACAGATAAAGTACCTACCATGAGATCCTTTCCAGAGTTGATTGATGTAGGGATAATGGGTACATGCTCAGCAAGCAAGCATGGAATTTGTTTAGCATCGGGTGTGGATTGTTATCAAAATGCTATAACCATGCAGCGTCCAAATATGACTTTCGAAAACTTTTTGAAGATATTGGAACAATGTGCCGGTCGTACATTCCAATTTGCATTAGGTGGAGCTGGTGATCCAAACAAACATGAAAAATTTGAAGCTATTTTGCGTGCAACTGCAGATTACAAGGTAATCCCTAATTTAACAACTAGTGGTTTTGAAATAACTTCTGAAGAAATATCTTTAATAAATAAGTTCTGTGGAGCGGTTGCAGTTTCATATTATTCTAGATTGGACCAACACAATGATGAGACCAATCCAATGACTGTTACAGCTATCAAAAAATTAATTGCAGCCGGATGTACTACGAATGTTCATTATGTTCTTTCCAAAGAAAGCATCAAAGAAGCCATTAGGAGATTACATAGCGGCTTCTTTCCAGAAGGTATTAACGCAGTTGTCTTTTTGCTATATAAGCCTGTTGGCCTTGCTAGCAAAAGCAAAACATTGTCAATTGACGATCCCGAATATCTAGAGTTCTTGCAACTGATAAACAATGGAGAGTTCCCATTTAAAATCGGATTGGATTCTTGCCAAGCTCCTGCTATTAATACTTTCTGTCCTTCAATCACATCAGATGCAATAGAATTTTGTGATGCCGCAAGATTTTCAATGTATATAGACTGCGATATGAGAGCATTTCCCTGTTCTTTTGGACATGACCATTTACAGTATGGGGTTGATTTAAATAAATGGTCGATTAAACAAGCATGGAATTCTAGTCAATTTGAGTCGTTTCGCCAAGCGCAAAGTTTGCATTGTAAAAATTGCAGTTATAGTCCTAAGGGATGTAGAACGTGTACGTTAGACCTAGATTTAAATATGTGTGGGAGATGATATGATATTAATGCACTATATATTATATTTCTAACTCTGAATTCTCTATTGCTAAACAAATATCTAAAGAGATACTCTAAAATACGAATTATATTATTATAAGCTTTATGGAATTTCTGTTTAATTCCAATTAAAATTGCAATGTTATCCGCCACAATGCAGATCTAGGTGGATATTCTTGTGCGGGAGTACCGCTGTTCCGGAGGAACGGATACCGCCAATCCAGCGGCAGGAAACCGCTGTTCCGGAACAGAGATACCGCACTTAATTGATTGTTACCTGCGAGTTCACTCGCTTAAGGCTGGATCTAATCCATATACCTCCCGCATAGATCGATAATTCGCAGGATCGGTTGGAACGATGTTGATCTTATATGCGTCATGCTTGATGCGGTCCAGGATTGCTTCCGACAGAGGACTGTCATCACCACCCAGCTGATCATACCAGCCATTGGAATCATACTGAGAGCAGAAGATGGTAGATGACTTCCTGCGTCTCCTGTGGAGAAGTTCCAGTATATCATGCTGTTCCGATTCCGTGGGTTTCAGCAGGAGCCATTCATCAATGATCAGCAGGATTGGGTTGGCATATTTCGCCTGAACTTTTTTGTATGTACCGTCATTACGTGCCAGCTCCAGTTCAAGAAGCAGATCCGGAAGCCGGACATATTTCGTTTTGTAGCGCTGCTTGCAGGCTTCCATCCCAAACGCACAGGCCAGATAGGTTTTCCCGCTTCCGGTAGCGCCGGTAATAAAGAGATTCCTATGCTCTGTGATATATTCACAGGTTGCAAGCCGCTCAATCAAAGACCGGTTCAGCTTGCGCCCGGAAGTATAGTTGATATCTCCAATGTATGCCTCCGGCTGGTCAAACCCGGCATTGCGGATCAGGCGTTTCAGGCTGTTGCTTTTACGGTTGCTGTATTCGATGTCCACCAGCATCCCGAAACGATCCTCAAAAGGAATCCCTTTCATCCTGGGGTCCTCCATCTGGGTGCGGAATGCATCTGACATGGAAGTCAGGCGCATTTCAATCAGTTTATCTATCGTGCTTTGTGTGGTCATGGTTCCTTACCTCCTGTAGTAATCCGCGCCTCTTGTAAGCGCGTGGCTGTTTTTTGTTGGCTCTGTATGGCTGCCTGTTGCCTTCCTTTTATCTGGCATCTCCATCTGGTCGTTTCCGGTATCAAGGATGTTCTTGATACTCTTATAACTGGGAGTAGCCGTAAAGGAGAGTGCTTTCCGACAGGCGGCTTCCAATCGATGGGAGGAATACTTGTCGGCCAGCTTCAAAAGCCCCATACAACTGCGGTAGGACTGTTGTTCTACACGCTTGGAGGTAAGGATTGCGTCTACTACCTGACAGGTACTGGAACCGATCCGCTCCGCCCATTTGCGGAAACGGTCACCATTCCATTCCAGATACTGCTGGTGGGACTCCGGCATATGCTCTGTAACTGTACTGTATTGTCCCTTGCGGCCATAAAGACGGCGGTGGGATGCAATCCGGTTATGGTTGTAAAAAATCTCAATGGTTTTATCGGTAACCCTCACATCAACTTTGCGTTTTATATATTCATAAGGAACTGAGTATAGCATTCCGGCAAAGGATATGTGATAATTGAACTGAACGGTGGCTTGTTTCCATTCCGCCAGTTCATATGGGGCGGCAGGTAAAGGTGCCAGGAGTGGCTGTTCTTCGTCGCGGAAGATCTCATACCGGCTGCCCTCTTTCTTTTGGAAAGGGCGATGGCTGAAATCTTCCAGTTTCTGTCGGATTGCCCGGTTTAACTCACCGAGGGAGAAGAACTGCTCATTACGCAGGGCTGCGGTGATCCAGGTGGAAATATTCCCCACACTGCCTTCGGCATTGGGTTTGTCCTTCGGAGCCCGGACGCGGGCCGGAATGATCGCAGTGCCATAGTGTTCGGCCATCTCCTGATAGACAGCATTAATTCGCTGATCGTTCCAACCCTTATTGTGATCCACCGCAGTGCGGCAGTTGTCCGGCACGAGAATCCTGGCGACACCGCCAAAGTACTCGTACATATGCACATGCGCCGCAATCCATGATGGCTGCTTTTCATCCATGAACGCTTCTACATATGGGTACTGGCTATAGGTCATAACTCCTACAAAAATGTGGGCATCCAGGATTTCGCCGGTATCCGGATCGATGATATGCGCCGGATCTCCGGCCCAGTCAACCTCAACCTGTTCCGCAGGTTTGCGGTTGATATGCATGGTGGCACGGCGCTTCTGTTCATCCTGCTGAATGTAATAGCAAAACTGTGAGTACATAAGCGGCTCATCCCCGGAAAGGCGGCATTCCTCAAGGTATTCTGTCCAGAGGAGTTTCTTATTTACTCCATTGCGGAGAAGTTCCTTGCGGATATGCGAATAATCCGGCATACGCCTGTTTGATTGAGACTCAGGGCTGTTCTTCTTTGGGAACAGCAATTGCTCAATCACTGCATCGGTCTGTTTTGGGTCAAGCGGCCATGAGATTCCTTTTTCTCTTGCAGCTTTTAAAACCTTATTGACCGTTTTCTTAGATACACCGCAGCTAAGCGCGATGTTTGTTTGGCTGAGATTCAGACTGGCAAGTCTGATAATCTCACGGTATTTGGTCATAACAGCTGACCTCCTAAAATGTATTTACGTCAAGCGACGCATAAATACATTATAAGGAAAGAAGCTGCGGTTTCCATTAAAACGGAATTGCGGTTTCCTTCATATCGGAACGATGGTTTCCAATCTCCGGAATAGGGGTGTAAAACCGCCCGGAATACTCATCTAGGTTTAGAATTTTTGCAAGACCATATTCTTTTAATTTGAATACATTACTTCCTATTGAGTCTAACTGATTTGTTCGATAAATGGCCGCTTATCATCTAAAATTTTAATCATTTCTGCGCCGCTTACAATAAGCGCGGCGCTACTCACAAGCATCCGATGCCCGGACAAGCCTGCTCTCGCAAGGCTTTCCGGGCATCGCTTACATTAGGCGCGGCGCTATGTATCGCGCCTGGAGAAAAAAGCCTTGGAAAAACTGCAAAAGGCCATGGACGATTGACTTATCAGCTCTGTGCTCGTCATCGTTTTTCAAAAGCTGCTCCGGCACGCAAAAAAGGATGGTACGGCAAATGCCGTCACCATCCTTTTTCCACGCCAGCGGGATCTTTTCTATTCCGTGACGCTGAGTACTTCGTTGTATTTTTCCACCACGCTGATCTTGATGTCTTCTACGCTCTGGATCTCTTGCACCATCTCATCGTCCAGCACCCGCATGATGTGGGAGTTGAGATACTCCGTTTCCAAGATCTCGCCGTTGACTGTCGCTTTGCAGTATGGCGTAAAGTTTTCCCCTACAATATACCAGTTCTCTTCCAGCTTGATGTATTCCGAAACGGTGATGGGCCGCACACCCATCTTCATATCCGCAGGCTCATAAGCGGGCTGGCCTCCCGTCAGGTAATGCTCACCGTACAGGGCGTCGTATTGCAGTTTGCGCAGATCGGTGAGGTAGGTGCTCTCCTGCTGGCAAGTCTGGTGGAAGCGGTTGATGATCCCATCGGTGATATTCAGCTTGCCCAGCACATGAGAGGTCAGCTGATAAGCCTTCAAGCTGCCATCGTCTTTCTCCAGGCCAAAATTGTCCCAGATCAGATACTCTGTCTTGTACATATCATGGCTCAGCAGCGTATCTTCATCGAACTGAAGGGCCGGCAGATGATCCCCATACAACACCAAAATGGTCTTTTCTTCCCGCTGCGACAACATATCCGTCAGGTCTTTGATGAATTGATCCATTTCGTAGATCTGGTTGGCATAATACTCAATGGGGTAACGCAGGTTTTCGTCTTCAATGGTGGAGACGGTAATGGCCGGTTCGTCCAGGATCGGTGTGCCAGGGTATTTGCCATGGCCCTGTACCGACACGGTGAACACTAAGTCCGGCGTATCGGTGGAATCCAAGGCAGCCTCGATCTCCCCGGTCAGCACACTGTCTTTGCACCAGTTTTTCGGCGTCATACTGGTGCTGGGCATGTATTCCAGCGATGTAAAGGTATCGAAGCCCATATTTTTATACACCACATTGCGGCCATAAAAGGCGCCCCGGTGGTTGTGCACTGCATGGGTGCCATAGCCCAGGTTCTTGAGGATATAGGCCACGCTCTCCACTGTCTGCTCGGTAAATACCGTCTTATAAGGGTACTCGCCCGGTCCAAAGAAATGGGTGCGCATGCCGGTGAGCACTTCTGTCTCGGTGTTGGCAGTGCCTGCCCCCACCACAGGCACGGTCAGGTAACCCGTGCTAAACTCCTTTTGCAGGGCGTGCCAGTTGGGCAGCGGGTCTTGGTTAAACGTCAACCCTTCGATCTGCTGGGGGTCGAAAAAAGATTCCAGCTGTACATAGATCACATTGACATCTGTCATCGGTGTGCCAGCGGGCAGCTTGTCGCTGTTTTGATCGATCAGCCCCTGGATGCGCTCCATGTCTTGCTCCGAATAGTTTTTCGGCTTCTGGATCCCGGTGTTCAGCCAAGTATTGGCAAAGCAATAGGCAAAGCCGTAATCTTCATACGCATAGGCCAAATTGCTGAAGATGGTAGAAAGGCTCCCATTCTCCAGCCCAGCCTGCAGCGTGCCGACCATCATCCCGCCGGTGACCACCACAGCCGCCAGGCCGCTGATCAAACGCCGCCCCAGTTTGACCGGCTCTTTGGGCCCCCGCAGGAACAAAAACACACCGCCTGCAATGACTGCCACCACGCAGATGCCCAGCAAAACCATTTGGAACTTCGTAAAATAATTGGGCAAAATCTCAAAGCCAGTGGAAAACACCGCCAGATCAGCCGTGGTAAAAGGCGTCATGCGGTTTTGGATGATAATACCGTTGGCAATGCCGCCCACAGCCCACACCAGGCCCACCAAGGCCAGGAAAAACACCCGCCGCCGGAAAAACAGGCAGGGCGAAAGGGTGAACAAAATAATGCAATAGTTCACCACAAAAGCCAAAGGATGCTGGCCAATAAAGGAGAATAGCGCCCCCACGCCCTTGTGGTTGAGCAATTCGATCAATAGGTTCAGCGCCAGAGCCAAAACCACCATCTGTACCACATTCAGCTGGTACCACTGGTTCTGCCGTTTCATGGCGGCTTTCTCTTTGGTCTCCGTCTTGGTCCACTGCAGCAGCTTCGCCGGCTGTTTCAGTAGGGTTTCCATCGGAATCCTCTCCCCTTTCTATGCCTCCATTCAGACTGCTATTATAGTATAAAATCCGCCCCGATTCTACGAATAAATTGCAAACTTTTTACGACAGTTTTGCTGTTTTCTCAGCATTTTTGCCCAAACTACCCACGCTTCTCCAATCGTTTTGTTATTTATAAACTATATATAACATTACGTATTTATTGAAATACTTTATAGTAGATCCGGTTGCCATTTTGCCGGATGATGCGTTCCAATTCGTCAAATGCCAACACCACCGTGGCGGTATTCACGCTGGGGTGCATCGCCACCCGCGGCACATGGCGCAGGCTCTCATCGAAGACCACTTCCACCCGGGCGCCCTGGTCCCGCAGGATGCCAAGAGGCCCCACGGCGCCCGGCCTTTGGTGCAGCAGCTGGGCCAGCAGCTCCGCCGGCGCAAACCCCAGATGCGGCGTTCCCAACGCGTGGGCCAGGCCGTGGAGATCTGCCCGTTTTTCCGCCCGCAGCATCACCAAAAACACCCGGTCTTTTTTCCGTGTGGCCACAAACAGGTTTTTGCAGATCACCGCATCGTAGCACAGCCCTTTTTCCACCCGGTCCATCACATTGGCCAGCGCTTCGTGCTCATATTCTTCAAAAGCTACACCTTTTTGACGCAGCAGCTCCAAAATTTGTTCCTTTTCTTCCATGGTATTTCCTCGCTCTTCTCAACGTTCCTTTCTTGCAGTATAATGTATCTGAAAGAGGAAGTCAAAAGGGGGCTGCCCGGTTGGAAGAAGAGATGTATATGCAGGAGGCCTTGGTTTTGGCACGCCGGGCACTGGCCTCTGGAGACGTGCCCGTGGGCTGCGTGGTCGTCCGCCAAGGGCAGGTCATCGGCCGGGGCTGGAACCGGCGGGAAGAATCGCAAAACGCGCTGCTCCACGCAGAGATCGTGGCCATTGATGAGGCCTGCCGGACCAAAGGCAGCTGGCGGCTGGATGATTGCGCCCTTTATGTGACCTTGGAGCCCTGCCCCATGTGTGCCGGCGCCATTCTGCAAGCCCGCATCCCTGTTGTTTGCTTTGGCGCCCGAGATCCAAAGGGGGGCGCCATGGGCGGTGTCCTGGACTTGTTTTGGGAGGATTTCAACCACCGGCCCGCCGTGACCGCCGGTATTTTGGAGCCGGAGTGCGCCGCCTTGCTGGAAGCCTTTTTCGCCAAGCTGCGGCAAAAGCGGCCGGATGGCTGCTGCCTCGGACAGTCCGGCGACTCAAAAGGCAAAAACCGGCCAAAATAGCGGGCTTTTGAATGCTCTTTGACGATTGGAGAATGATGCCGCATGAAAAAACGAACGCGATATGTTCTGCTCTTTTTGGCGGTGTGCAGTCTTGTGGCCGCAGTCCTGCCTTTTGCCCGTTTTTCCCACCGCGCCCTCCTCGCCACCGGGGAAGCGCTCCCCCTCACCCCCAGCTTCTTTTATCACAAGTCCCCTGGTTCCCCGGTATACCGGACCGTCCTCTATTCTCTGGGAGAAGGGGGGCTGACCAGGCAAAAGGGGCAGGAACTGGGCTATCGCAGTTTCTATTCGGAAGACGCCCGCCAGTCCCTTTTGGAGCTGGGCTATGGCGAAGGTTGCGGCCAACTGCTGTTCCAGGACGAATACCCCATTGGCACAGTGTTCCTTTTTGATACCGCCCCAGAGAAGGGCGCCCATTGGTCTGTCTTTCTGCAGAACGGCTGTCAGGTACAGGCCTATGAAGTGCCTAAGGCGGATATTTTCGACTCACTCACCGATTACAGCGTATCCCCCACCCATCTGTATCTGCACCGCCACACCAACCAGGGGGAGATCGTCATCACGTCTTTGGAGCTGAGCACCGGAAAACAGCAGAGCCAGTCGGTGTCCCTGGCCTCCCTGGGCTTGGAAGGCGCTCTGGTGGATTCCAGCAACGCCTATGACCCGCGCTGCAACCGGCTGTTGCTCTTTTACAGCCAGGGAAACGGCCGTTTCCTGGGCTCCTATGATTTCAAAGACGGCACCTTTGCCGCCCTGCCTCTGACCCGCCCGGTTTCCCATGTGCTGGCCACCGACTCCGGTTACCTGCTGGCCAATACTTCTTCCCACCGCCAGGTGATCTTATACGCCTATGACCTTGCCTGGAACCCCCAGGACCAATACACCATCTCCCTCGCCATTGACAAAGAGCGGTCCGGACCGGCAAAAGACTTGGAGGACCGCAATGCCCTGGCTCTCGTTGACGGGGTTTTATACGGCTGTGTCAACGGCGAAAAACGGACCTATTGGTATGGGGCCCGCCTGGAAGATGGCCAGGTCTTGGCTCTGCACGAGATCAAGCCGGCCCATGGTTTTGACCTATCTGCCATCAAGCTCTATGATGGGTCAGGCAAACAGCCTTACCCCACCTTATTTTAAAGCAGCGCCTGCGCCCCACCGGGCTGCGGGCAAGCTGCCTGCCAATGGATACCCCGCTTTTCCCACCGTGTATCGGGCTCCGCTGCGGGACGCGGCCCGGACTGTGGCATGCGTTTTTGCTAACGCGCCGCAGTCCGCCACAGCCCCAGGCGGACTGATATCAAATGATAGATAAAGGAGAGATCATCATGAAGCCGGAAGAAGTCAAAAAAATCCCTCTTGGGCTTTTCCCCACGCCTTTGCAGCGCATGTCCAACCTGGAACGGGAGTTGGGCTGCGGCCCCCTCTACATCAAGCGGGACGACCTGAGTGACTTGGGGCTGGGCGGCAACAAGATCCGCAAGCTGGAATATTTGGTGGCCGACGCCATCCAGCAGGGCTGCAACACGCTGCTGACCTATGGCGGCCCCCAGACGAACCATGGCCGCCTGACTGTGGCTGCGGCAGTGCGCAACGGCATGAAAAGCATCCTCATCCTCCACGGCGCCAAGCCGGATTACCTCAGCGGCAACCTGGTGCTGGATAAGATGATGGGGGCAGATCTGTACTTCACCGAAGGCGATGGCGAAGAGCAAAAGGCATTGGCCCAAAAAGTGATGGCCGAATACGGCGCCCGGGGCGACAAAGTGTACGAGATCCCGGTGGGCGGCAGCAATGTGCTGGGAGCCCTGGGCTATTTGATGATGATCCCCGAGCTGATGAAGCAGCTGGATGAAATGGGTGCATCTGCCAAATACCTGGTGACCGGCTCCGGCTCTCTGGGGACCTTCTGCGGCCTGTGGGCCGGCGCAAAGTACTTCCGGGCCGGTTTCGAGGTAGTCCCCATTTCGGTCAATCCCCAGACGACGTTCCGGGAAGAACAGGCGGCCGCCTTTATCCGCCAGATCAGCGATGCCTATTCGCTGGGCATCACCTGCGACCCCGGGGAACTCAAGCTGCAGTTTGGCCGCGGCGATGTGAGCTATGCCGGCGTAGCCTACAATGTGCCCGACGCCCAGACCCAGGAGGCCATGCACCTGCTGGCCCGCACGGAGGCCATTTTTGTGGACCCCTGTTATACCGGCAAATCCTTCCACGGTTTTGTCGATCTGGCCCAGAACGTCTTCCCCAAAGGCAGTGGCGCCATCTACCTGCACACCGGTGGGATCCCGGCCATTTGGACAAAAGAACATTTGGATGCAGCCCAGCCCGTTTTGGCTGCCTATTAATACTTGTACCTGCATAGGAAACGCCCCCGGTGTAGTCCAAAAGAACTACGCCGGGGGCGCCCCTTCGTATGATGTAGGCGAAAATAAAACCGTGAACCAATGGAATGTCGGGGCAAGACAGCCCCGGAACGCCGCCTTTTCTCACTCTTGATTCTTTGAGATCAGGATGAGTGGCCGCGGCTGCTTGCCCGGCGGTGCGTCGCTCTGCTTGGCCTCCCAGCTGGCAGGCGGGATTTCGCAAAGGCGGCAGCAGCCCTTTCCCTGCCATTTGGCCTCATACAGGCACCGGTCAGCCCGGCGGTAGGCTTGTTCATAGGGAGTCTTTGGCTGGTTTATCAGACATATACCGATGCTGCAGCTTATGTTCAACCTTTGGTTTTTCCAGCTGATCTTCGAAATTTCTCGAATCAGCTGGTGCCCAAGCTGCTCCAATTTCCGGCGGTCTGTCACATCTGTCAAAACTACGGTAAATTCGTCGCCGCCGATCCGGCCGATGCCGGCAGCTTCTGGAAAGATAATACGCAATTTCCAAGCGGTCTCCATCAAAACATAATCGCCGCAAGGGTGTCCGTATCCGTCGTTCGCTTTTTTAAAATCGTCCAGGTCGATCATATACAGAGCCACCGGCCGCCCTTCCGAGACCTGTGCCAGCTTTTGTTCCACACAGGTTTGGGCGGCTTTTTTGTTGAGCAGCCCGGTGAGCGGATCTTTTTGCAGCAATCTTCGCAGCTGAGCGTTGATCTGGTTGATCTCCCGGCGCTGGGAAAGGCTGATTACTGCATGGTGGCTGCTTGTAAACGATATGGCCAGCGCCACCACCCAGGTGATCGTCAAGTTCACTTTCTCTCCGCTTTCCAGCGCATCACCGGCCAGGGCGAGAAAAAGGGCGTAACCCGTGCCAAGGCAGGCTGCGCTGAACAAACTGGGCATCTGAATAAATATGGCGATCCCCAAAACAGCTGTGACGAAAATGGTGAACTCTGCAGCCGGATCCCTGGTCAGGTCATAGGCATTCAAGCATACATGCCACAAAAAGATCAGCAAAATAGATCCATACTGCACTGCCCACTGGAGGGAGCGCTCTGCTTTCCGCACGACGTGCTGCAGCACCAGTGCCAGTACAGCAATGGCTATCAGTGCGCAATACATGCCAAAATAGATCCGATTGTTCCGCGTGCCCAAGCCTGAGTGGGAGAGGAAGAGGACTCGGAAAATGTTGAAAACTTCTGCGCCAAATATGATTATGCAGATCACGTGGAGGGAAATCTTGTTTTTACGCAGGGACTCCTTCCAATACTCCGTTCGGATAGAGGGTGGGATCGTCAGGAAGTCTATCATTTGTTTGCACATGCAATCCCACTCCTTTCCGGCCCATTCTGCATTGCGGTAGCAGCCACAAGCATTGTTCTGCACCCATTATATCGTGTTTCTATCAAAAAGTCTTCCCTTTGGAACAAATGTGATGTTTCTGTGACTTTTCGATCCCGAGAGCTATGATATGATACAATTGATCCAAGAAAGGAGGGGGGTCGATGTACCGGGTGCTTCTGGTCGATGATGACCCACACATTCAATTCACCAATGAGACATTCCTGAAAAAACATGGTTATCAGGTGTTCTGCGCAGAGAACGGAGCAGCTGCCTTGGCCGTAGCCCGCACAGCGGCCTTGGATGCTGTTGTTCTGGATGTGGACATGCCGGACATGGACGGGATCTCCGTCTGCCGCCGCCTGCGGGAAATCAGCGGCGTGCCGGTCATCTTCCTTTCTGCCTATGCCTGCACAGATGACCGGATCCGGGGGTTGATGGCCGGCGGCGATGATTATCTGGCCAAGCCCTATTCCCTGGTGGAGTTGGAGCTGCGCTTGCGCTTGCGCATCCAGCGCAGGCGGAATATCGAAACAAAAGAAGTGCTGCGCTTCGCTCAGCTGGAAATCGACTTAGGCCTGCGTGAAGTGCGGTATGCCGGCGTCTCTGCCCGCTTTACCACACTGGAATTTGATCTGCTGGCTTTTTTGGCACAAAACCCCGGGCAGGTCTTTTCCTATGAGCAACTCTACGATCGGGTCTGGAACTCGCCGATGAATCAAGGGATCCACAATCTACAAGTGGCTATGGCCCGTGTGCGCCAAAAGCTGGATCAGTTGTGTCCCGGCTTTCACTACATTGAAACGGTCCGCCGCAAAGGATACCGCTTTTTACCCCAGCCGGGTGAACCATCGTAGTGGCCATTCGCGTGTCAGGGGGCGAGACAGTACAAGATCCGCCCTGCAAGCAGGGCGGATCCACTGAGTGGATTATGGTTTTTTACACAAGATGTGGACGGCGGCGGCCCCAGCACCGGCACACAGCGCCAGGCCCGCTGCCACCAGCATCCATTGGAAATTCTGGGGCGGCTTATCCTCTAGTTTGGACTGGGAAGCGTCGTTTGTTCCCCCTTCTTCTGCCTCTGTCTCCGGTGCGGCGGGTCGGACCAGCACCGGGACTGTCTGGTGGTCGACTGGCTGCCGGTTTTCCACCGCCTGCCCTGCTGTGCTTTCCGTGGCGCTCTCCTTTGACCTGTCTTTCGTTCCCTCGGGCTCCACAGGCGATTCTTCCGCAGCCGGTCCTTCTCCCCAATTTTCCATCGGGACTTCCTCCCAGGCAGGCACTTCCACCGTTTCACCGCTTTCTTGGCCAGTGGGCAACGAAGTTTCCTCTTGGGCTCCTGCCTCTTCCTCCAGGGCCGGAGGTTCATTGCCATCCTGCTGCACCGGCGGATCGACCGGTTCAACTGGTTTCGGCTGCCGCTCCGGCGGGTTCGGGTCGGTGCTGCCGCCCCGGTTGCCCCCTTGGTCTTCTGACTCTTCTTCCGGCAGAAAGTATCCTTTGGACGCCCAATGTTGATCGCCCGCGTCGGATCGAGCTGCTATCCGATAATGGCGCGGAGTGCTGTCCGTCATACAAAATATGCCAAGGAAGGAGCCGTCTTCCCGCTCCTGCAGTTCCCACTCCTGCCAGCGCTGCCAAGTCTGCCCGCCATCTGTAGAGATCTCACCCCAGACCTCTGTGGCCCCGGCAGGCAATGCCGGCCCTCGCAGCTTTGCCGTTGCCGCATTTTTTCCGGTCCAGCTGGCTGCCGTCACCACGATCTCTTCCGGCGTATACCAGCGGATCTGCACTTGCAGCGGCTGGAGGGCTGCCAATTCTTCCCCGTTTTCATCCACAAAACTGCCGCATAAGGTCAGTGTCCCATTGGTGCGGCCGTCGTAATCCTCCATATCCCACCGGATGTCCAGGGCTGTCGTCCGTACTTCTCCATTCTCATAAAGAACAGCCTCTTCCCACTGGGCAGGCAGCTGCTCTTCGGTCAGAAGCTGCCCCGCTTCCAGCCATACGTCATCCAGGCTGTGGTTGGTGTTGTCTACCGTTGGGGGCGCCCATTCCACCTGTCCTTCTTCCAATTCCACATCTGTCAGCTTCACCAGCCCACCGGCCTGCTGCCTGAAAAAGAGGCCCTGGCCCGCCAGGTCTAAGTCCACTTCACTGAGCGACAAGGAGCCGCCTCGCTCGATCTGGATCAGCCCTTCCGCTGTCAGATCCCCCTGTATAATGGGCCGTAAGATGTTGGTATCCCACAAGGACAATTTGCCGATGACCAGGCTGCCCCCATCCTTGATGACGATAGGGCCATTGATGTGGATGATCAGCTGCCCCGGATAGTACCCCTGTTCTATCGCGTTGTCAGGCAGGTTGGGCGCCACGGATTGATACGCCACTGTCTCCCCTGCCTCGACAACCAAACCATCGATCTCTATGGTATAGACCGGTACTTGTTGGGGCGGCTCTGCTGGATGTCCGCCGTCAGGCTGCCCAAGGCCTGCGCCAGGGTCCTCTCCGCCTGGCTGCTCCCCGTCGCCCGGCTCTCCGCCCGGCTGCTCCCCGTCACCCGGTTCTCCGCCCGGCTGCTCCCCTATAAGTCCGGTCATATTGACGTCACATGGGCTCTGGGGCGACTCCAGATACAGCGCGGCCCCTGTCATATCAACGCCAAAAAAAATCAACGCCACCATACAGAGACCACATATCATCGTTTTTTTCATTCGCTTCCCCATTTTGTCCCTTTCCTTTATTGAGGTGCTGTTATGAGAAAGAACATCCGCCTTCATTGGATCATTCCGCTGGTATTCGTTGCTGTCTTGCTGCTGTTTTACGGCTTGTTCCAGACGGACAATAAGTATACAGCCGCTCTGCCCGGCGGAGCGGGTTATAACGTGTTGCAGCGCACCTCGGAGGAAGTATCCTTTTTGGTGGATGGATGGGAATACTATCCCGGGCAGCTCCTTGCGCCGGCGGATTTTCCAGCGGATCCTCCGGCAGCCGAAACCATATACATCGGGGAATACCCCAATTTTTCCGCACACCTGGGTACCCCCTACGGCTTGGCCACCTACCGCATCCGGTTGGAAAACCAGGGTCCCCCCAGAGAATTGGCGCTTTATCTGCCCGAGCTTTTGTGCGCGGGCCGCATCTACATCAATGGGGAATTGGCAGGCGAACAAGGCTCTCTGGCTCCCTATGAACCGTTGGTATCCGATGCCGTCTACGCCTTTCGCATCGAAGACTCTGCGGAGATCCTCATCCAATGTGCCAACTATACCCATTATTACTCTGGCCTGTACTATCCCCCGGCCATCGGCACCCCTGGCGCCATCTCCCGCTTGCTGGTCGCCCGAATGGCTGTCTACGGCTTTCTTTCCTTTACCGCGTTGGCCATCGCCCTTTCCAACCTGGCCCTCTGGCTGCGAAGCCGGGACCCTTTGGCCCGATGGATGGGTCTGCTGTGTTTTGCCTTTGCCCTGCGGATGTGCTACCCCTTTGTCCGGGCGCTGGGCCTGCCGCTTATCCGCCCCCTGTATGCCCTGGAAGACTTCTGTGGCAGCGCCGTCTTGCTGTGTGCCATTTTGCTGGCCGAAGAGCTTTCAGCGGGCAAATCGCGCCGGAAACATTGGAGGGCTGCGGTGTTCCTCGGCGTGAGCTTGTGCGCTGTTTCTGTTGTTTTTCCTCTTTTCATTTTACCATATGCCCCCTCTTTCATCAACACATACGGCCTTTTTCTATTCGAATGGAAACTGCTTGCAGGTTGCTATCTGCTCTTCCTCTCTCTGCAAGGCATGAAGTCCAACAATCCTTATGCCCAACACCTGCTGTGTGCTTCCGGGCTCTTTGGCCTGTGTCTGGCAGCTTCCGTGCTGGCAGTAAACCGTTTCGAGCCCATCCGCGGTGCCTGGCCGGAGGAATACGGCGGCTTTGTTTTGGTGGTGGGCTTTGCCGTTTTAATGGTGCATCGGGGGTTTTTGCTCACTGCGGAAAACCAGCGGCTCAATCTGCATCTGCAGGATGAGGTGGAACGCAAGACACGGGCGTTGGAAACTTTGCTGGCGGAGCGCCGCGAATTGCTCGCAAACTTGATCCACGATGTCAAAAACCCGCTCACTGCAGTGCGCAGTTACACAGACCTGGTGCGCAGCGGCGGGACAGCTTTGGATGACGAGACTTTCCAGTACTTAGACGCCCTGGCCGAGCGGGTGGATGCAGTGGAAGACCGCTTCAACTCCCTTCAGGGCTTTTCCAGGGAAGAGCGGCTCCACCTGACCGCCGGCTCTCTGTGCCTCAATGATTTTATGCAGCGTTTTTATCAGGCCAACCGTCCGGATATAGAGCTTTCCGGCCACACATTCCACTTAGAATTGCCCGATGCACCGTTGTTCGTCACCGGCAACCCCGGCCGGCTGCAGGTAGCCTTAGAAAACCTATGCTACAACGCCCTGTCTTTTACGCCACCGGACGGCTCCATCACATTGTCCCTCCGCCGGGAAGAGGACTGGGCCCTGATCTCGGTGGCTGACACCGGTGTTGGCATCCGTCCGGAGGACTTGCCCCATGTGTTCAAACGCGGCTTCACCCGCCGGGCCGATCATAGCGGCGACGGCTTGGGCCTGTTCATTGTCCACACCGTGGCTTTGGAACACGGCGGCATGGCAAAAGTGGATTCCCGCCCCAATGAAGGCGCGGTGTTTTCCCTCTACCTTCCCCTTGTCTCCGCTGCCCCTTGAGCCTCTTGTTCGCCGCCCCTTGCCCAGCCCAAAAGGCATAAAGCGCCCCCAACAGCCAAGGCTGCCGGGGGCGCTCCTCTTCACGTTTTACTTATTTCTGGGGCTGGGGAATGGGGATCTCCTTGGGGATCGGGCATTTATAAGTCTTGCCCTTCATATTCGTCTTGAATTCCTCTTGCGCCTTTTTCACCAGTTCCGGATCTTCTGCCAGTTTGACAGCCGTGGCCGCCAGCACTTTAGCGCCATAGAGCATTCCCTTTTCACCGATGCTCATACCGGCGCAGGAAGTGATCTGCCAGCTGTGGCCCGGGGCCGCACGGTTGCAAGTGGCTGTGTTGATCATGATGCCGGGCACGATGTGCTCCACATCGCCCACATCGGTGGAGCCGTAGCCATCCCGATGGGTCACCGGCGCCACTTCCGAATGGATGGCCGGGCCTTCCAGCTGTCCGGCATCCTTCATCTTCTGGTATTGGGGGCTGGCCAGATTCAGCTTGTTGGCAAACTCCAGCTCTTCTTCTGTCCACTGGGGCCCTTGGATGTTTTCCATGCAGTCATGGGCCACCTGAGCCAGCACTTCATTGCCCAGGGTGTTATAGCAGCCGCCCAGGAACTCGATCTCCAGCTGGGTCTCGGTCATATGGGCCGCGCCTTCTGCCACCAGCACCAGGCGGCGATAGGTATCGTCAATGGCCTCGCGGCTCTGGGCGCGTACATAATACCATACACTGGCGTTATCCGGCACGATGTTGGGGGCTGTGCCGCCTTCTTTGATGACATAGTGGATGCGCACGTCGCTGGTCACATGTTCCCGCAGGTAGTTGGCGCCCACGTTCATCAGTTCCACCGCATCCAGTGCGGAGCGTCCGTTGTGGGGGTCGCCGCCGGCGTGGGCGGTGATGCCCTTGAAGTGGAAGATGGCGCTGTTCAGACCGTTGGAGCAGCCCACGTTCACCGCATTCATGGTGCCGCCGTGCCAGGCCAGTGCCAGATCCAGCTCTTGGAAAGCTCCATTGCGAGCCATAAAGGTCTTGCCGGTCAGCGCTTCTTCTGCCGGGCAGCCATAATAGACGACTGTGCCCTCCAGGCCCCTCTCTTCCAGTTCCGCTTTCATGCCCAGCGCGCCGCCCAGGCAGGCAACGCCCAGCAAGTTGTGGCCGCAGCCCTGGCCAGGCGCGCCGTATTCAATGGCTTCTTTCTCTGTGCCCACTTTTTGGCTCAGGCCGGGCAGGGCGTCGTATTCGCCCAAAAAGCCGATGACCGGGTGGCCTTTGCCCCAGGTGGCGCGGATAGCCGTGGGCAGATCCGCATAACCTACTTCTACTTCAAAGCCCAGGCTCCGCAGCACTTCGGCGGTCCACTCGCAGGCCTTTACCTCGTTGTAAGCAGTCTCGGGGTGATCCCAGATCTTTTTTGCCAGATCGGTGAGCAGCTTCTCATTTTTTTCAATGGCTTTTGTTGCAATGGTCTCCAGCATGGGGCATTCCTTCTTTCTTTAAATTATTTCAAAACGAGACGGCAGCGTCTCTGGTATGTACCGAATGGATCGCTTTACATTTTTCCTTTTTTGGCCATAATGATGCCGAAACCCATGGTGCCGAACACCGAAACCAACACCACCAGCGGAGTGCCCAGGTTCTTCAGGAACGCGAACACGCCTGCATTGTGGAGCATTACCATGATCAGGGCCAGAGGCACGCTGAACAGGCCCAGCTTCGGCTTTTTGACGATGTAGTTTGCCAACAGGGCGGCAAACAGGGCGGGCAGCAACAGGTTCAGCACTTCGGAGACGATCGGCGGCAGCTGTGCCAGCACCCAGGCGCCGGCTACCACGCCGATGGTCAGGATGATGATGTTGATAAAAGTGGAAACGGCGATGCCGATGGTGGCCACGATGGTGCCTTCATCGCTGCCTTCTTCCACACCAGCGGCTTCCTGGGCAATGGAAGACGCCGGCACACGCAGGTTGGAGATGTTGCCCGACAGGAAAGACATATAGGTGCCAGGTATGCCCAATACGGCGAAATAGGAAATGGGTTCGTACACATAAGCAGATGCACTGCTGGGCAGCTGGATGGCCAGTGCCGCCGCAAAGGCGCTCCACTCGGGGAAATACCCCATGATCGCCAAGCCAATACAAGGCCCGAAGCACAACAACACGCCCAACAGATTGCTGCTGCGGCCCCATTTGATGATCCAGGGAATAAACGAAGATTTAAAAATGGCTTTATTCTCTTCCATAGTTCTTCTCCTCTCAAACAGCTTTGCAACAGCAGATCAAATCAGTGTGATGGCGCCGATCAGCATACCGCCGATCATGGCGATCGTCATGCCGAACTGAGAGATCCATTTAGTCTTCTTCTTTTGCCCATACAAACTGAGACAAAGCATGATGACGAATCCGCCGATCAGGGCCCAGAATTGATCGGAGCTGAAATCGATGGAGTTGGTACCAGGCAGCATACGGTTGAAGCACTGATAACCGAAGGCGCCCATGCCACCCGCTACGGCGATGACGGAAAGCGCCGCTTCGCTGCCGCCCGCCACTTTGTCGCGGAGTTTGCCCATTTTGTCAGTGAACAGAGCCGATACGATGATCCAGCCCAGGCAGCAGACGCACATGATCCAGGCGCAGTTTGCAAAGGCTTCCATCGTCATGTTGTTGGTGCCCAGAGTGGAACCGGCTGCAGTGGCCGCACGGTCGGCCGCCGGCAGCTCATACATGACGGAGCCGATGTAAGCCAGACGCATCCAGGCCAGAGGGCCGCCCACCGATGCCAACAGGCTGACGGCGCCGATGACGATGACAAGGGAGGGACCCAAGGAGGCGATGGCCGCCGATTTGGCGCCACGCACCATCTGTTCTTTGGAGACGCCCATCTGCGGCCCGGTCTTCCAGGCCCGACGTGCGAACATAAAGGCCTGCACCATAACCAGTGCCACGGCGGGGATACAGGCGATCCACAGCAGGGGGCTATTTGCTACTTTTAAATACTCAAGCTCTTGACCCATACATCATTTCCTCCTGTTCTGGCGAAAAGAAAGAGAAACCTTCTTCCGCGTTTTTTCATCCATATGCTCATTCTTGCTGGGGTTATGCCAGGTTCCTCCTTTCTCGCCTTCCCAGGCGTCTGTTTGATCCTCTCTCGTGATTTTTATTATAATCCACAATAAACTTATTTGCAAGTTCAATAAATATAGAGACTATATACAAAATATTTGTTAATTTTTTGTATCTGCTGCATGATATCCAAAGGATTTCTCTGCGGACAGTTTAGTACTGCTGTTTACTGTCTTTCTCTCAGAGACTTTATTATCTTTTCAATTCATTGTAAGAAAAAAGCGCGGAGATAAACTCCGCGCTTTTTTGCTTTCATTTCCGGTTGTTTTATTTGACCAAGACCATGGTGGCTTCAAAGGTTTCCCCTTTGTAGGAACCGAACACCTGCAGCTGGTTGCCCAGCTCAATGTCCTCCAGGTCCATGTTTTTGCCCGCCACGGTCAAGATCTTGACGCTGCTGGGGATGGAGACGGACACCCGGTTATCCGCCTGGCCACCGGTGGTCTCCAGCAGCACAATGCGGTCATCTTCATTGACGAACAGCACCGTACCGGCCAGTTCCCCTGTGGCGGCGCTGCCGCCATTGAGCTCTATTTTGGTCACCAGGCCATTGACGATGGTCAGCGTCACATTGCCGCCCACCACGTCGGCCAGGTTGATGGTGCTGGAACCGCTGGTGATCACCACGTTGGTGGCCAGGGTGTAGGCGGTCTCGCCGTCGTCACCCGTCAGATAGAGCCGGTTTCCCGCCCCATCCAGGGCGATGCGGTCCACTTTACCTGTGACAGTGGTGCTGTCGGTCTCTGCGTCGATGCGCTGGATCTTACCGCCCTCCACGGTCACAGATACTTGGTCCGACCGGGTGAGCTTATCCACCGAGCTCGCTTCGCCATCCCGCCGGATGGTGGGCAGGCGGCTGGGGTTCAGCTGGAACAGGACGGTCTCGCCCTTGTCTGTCTCCAGCTCCATCAAGATCGTCTCGCCAAAATCCAGGGCCACCAGTGTGCCTTCCGCCTGGTAGTCGCCCGAAGCCGCTTCGATGCGGTCTACCTGGCTCCCTTTCATCCGCAAAGTGACCATGCACCCCTTGGGCAAGCTGCTGGTCGCCCGCTCTTCGCCCTCATAAAACACGTCGCAGCCCGAAGCCAGCTTATAGGTCACGCTGCTGTTGTTCTCCAATTTTTTCACCTTGATGTTGGTAGAACCCTGGCTGTTGGTCACACTGTCCAACACCGCCTGGATGTAATCGGTGTCACTGTCCACCTGCACATCGGTGACTGCACCGTCATCGTAGCCAATGCGCAGCGTCACATAATCGCCCACATGGCTGGCAGCCAGGCTGCCGTCTGCGCCGTCGATCTGCACCGCAGCCCCATCGGGGATGGTGTAGCGGCCCAGCACGCCGTCGATGCTGTTGACCAAAACAGTTTTGTTCTTGGTGTCCACTTGGGTCAAAATGCCGCTTTCTTCATAGCCGCCGCCCAGCAATTTGGCCGAAAGCACACAGCCTGTGCCGTCGGTGACACACTCCGCCGTGCGGTAGTCCGCCTCAGGATCGATGACCTGCTGGTCCCCCAGCTGGCCGCCGGCCAGCACCCGGGAAAAACGGTCCAGCTGCAATACGGCCGTGGCCCCTGCGCTGGTGCGCAGCGTGATCTGGTCTTGACTGACGCTGGTCACATCGCCGGAAACGGTCTTGGGGTTGGAAAGCACTTTGACGCAGTCCACCGTTTTGGTGCTGCCCACGTAATTCACCCGGGCATACCCGCCGGTGATGGCGCTGGGCTGCACTTTGCATCCATCTTTGTAGAATGTGACGCTGGTCGGGATCTCAATGGCCCGCGTCTGGCCCTTGGCGTCGGCCAAAGTCAGCAAAACCGTATTCCCCTCCACAGCGCAGCTTTGCACCGTGCCCGCTTCGTAGTCGTATGTGGTGTACGCGGCAAACTCCGGCTGGATCTCGTTTTCTTCCATAAACTCGATGGCCCGGGACAACATGGCCGCCACCTGGGCCCGGGTCACCTGGCCCTGGGGCTCAAACCGGTTGTTCTCCATGCCCTCTACGATTTTGTTTTGGGTGAGCAGGTACACCGAGGGCCTGGCCTGCTGGGAGATGGCGTTGGTATCGGCAAACGTCAGCGGGTAACTTTGCAACGTAGCCGCTGCCGGCGCCAGCTGCATCGCCCGTGTCAGGTAGACTGCCAGATCCTCCCGGGAGGCCGCTTTGTTCATCAGCCCGCCGCTGCACAGCTCTTCCAATTCCTCTTCGGTGAGCACGCCTGCCTCCAGGCAGATCGCCAGGTTGGAGTAGGACCAATCCGACAAACCGTTCATGGCGCTTTGGATGGTGCTGCGCCACTTGGCCCCGATCTGCTCGGTAGGCGTAGAAGAATCGGAACAGATGCGGGAAACGAACACCAGCGTCTCCAGATTCGTCACCTGGGCATCGGGGTGGAAAGAACCGTCTTCATAGCCGTTGATCTTCCCTTTGGCTGCCAGGTCTTCAATGTAGCTTTTGGCCCAATGGCCGTCAGTATCGGTAAACCCCGCTGCTGCGGCTTGGGTGAGCAGCATGGCCGCTGTCAGCGAACCGGCCAGCAGCCGGCGAAATGTGGGATCGCTCTTTTTCATCGAGACACACCTCCTGTGAATCCAACTCTCTTTGGTGTCTGCCCTGCCATTTTGCCCGCCGCGGCGGCGAGGTACAAACAGACAGACCTCTTCCTATGGCTATTATACCTTGCTTTTCCCCGGGCCGCAACCATGGAATGGCCATTCATCGGGCAAAAACGGAAGTTTCTCCCTGCACCCCGCAGACGCCAGCAGCTGGCTGCCCTCACCAAGGTGACAGAACTGTAATCCCCTTGTGAATGGCCTGTCATTTCTTTCGTCCCCTTGTGTGCTACACTGTTCCACAGCAGAGGAGATCCTTCCTTTTTTCTTAAGAAAACCCCAAGGATTTTCCCACTACGGCTTTTCTCCCTTCCTGCTATGCTTGAAACAGTTCCCGCAGGCAAGATCCCTGCAGAAAGGAGCCTCTTATGGCCCGCAAACGCATCACCCAGTTGTTCCCTTGGCTGTTGCCCTTGCGCAAGCGGCAGCGCCGCCTGTTCTTTTATGCCGCCATGCGGTGGGATGGCCGCCGCTATGCCGCCTGCCAGCAAGGGCAGCCGCTGCCCCATTTTCTCTGTGAAGAGCACAGCGCCCTGTATAACCCGGGCACCGGTTTTGACATGGTGTACCAGCGCAACAAAGTCTTCAACCTGGGCTTGGCAGTTGCAACGCTGCAAGGGCTGCTCATCCGCCCGGGGGAGACTTTTTCCTTTTGGCAGCGGGTGCGGCACGCCGACCGGGAGACCCCCTACAAAGAGGGGCTCGTGGTGGTCAACGGCCAGCTGCAGACCATCGTGGGCGGCGGTGTGTGCCAGATCAGCAATCTGCTCTTCCACCTGTTCCTGCGCACCCCTCTCACCCTGGTGGAGCGGCACTGCCACGGGGCAAAGGACTTCCCCGATCCGCCTGGCGATGTACTCACCGGCGTGGACGCCACAGTCTCTGAGGGATGGCTGGATCTGAAAGTCACAAACGAGACCCCGGTGACCTACCAGCTGCAGCTGGATGTGGGGCAGGAGCAGATCACAGGCCGCATCCTGGCGGATGCGCCCCCCGCCTACCAGTACCAGCTGGCCAACCGCGGCCTGGCCTACATCCGCCGGGGCGACACGGTGTGGGAAGAGGTGGATGTGCTCCAGCAGGCCTATTCCACCGCTTCCGGCCAGCTGGCCTGTACCCGTTTTTTGTACCACAACGCCTGCCCCGTGGGCTACACGCTGCCCCCGGAGACCCCTATTATCGATGAAAAGGAGAGACCTTCATGAGCCCTTACCGCATTGCCGTCCTGTTCGGCGGCTGTTCGCCCGAATATTCCGTTTCCCTGGAATCGGCCAGCGCCGTCATCCGCCATATGGATCCCGCCATCTGCCAGCCCATATTGGTGGGCATCTCCTCCCAGGGCGATTGGTTCCATTTCCGCGGCGACCTGGATAAGATCGCCGCCGATACCTGGTGCAACCCGGCAGACTGCACCCCGGCCACCCTATCCCTGAGCCGTTCCCAGCCCCAGCTGCTGTGTTTCCCGGCCGAAGGCGGGGTCGAGGCCATCCCCCTGGACGCCGCTTTCCCCATCCTTCACGGCCGCGGTGGGGAAGACGGCACGGTCCAGGGCGCCTTTGCCCTGGCAGGCATCCCGGTCATCGGCTGCGGCGTGCTGTCTTCCGCCCTGTGTATGGATAAATACCGGGCCCATCAGCTGGCCCAGGCGGCTGGCGTGGCCGTACCTGCCTCCCACCTGGTGCAGCCGGACACCCCTGCCCAGCAATGGGCATCTTGGGCCGCAGCCTTGGGCAGTCCCCTCTTTGTCAAGCCCCTGCGGGCCGGTTCCTCCTTTGGCATCTCCAAAGTCCTCTCTGCCCAGCAGCTGCCTGCTGCCCTGGAGGCAGCCTTTGCCTACGATGACACCGCGCTGCTCGAAGAGTGCATCCCCGGGTTCGAAGTGGGCTGCGCCCTGCTGGGCACCCATTCGCTGGAAGCAGGCCGGGTGGATGAGATCGAACTGGCCGACGGCTTCTTTGATTTCAAGGAAAAGTACACCCTGGAGACCGCCTCCATCCATGTGCCCGCCCGCATCACGCCGGAGCAGGAAGCCCAGGTGCTCCAGGCGGCGAAGACCGTCTACCGGGCGCTGGATTGCCATGGCTTCGCCCGGGTGGATCTGTTTTGCACGCCGGATGGCCGGGTGGTCTTCAACGAGGTCAACACCATCCCCGGCTTCACCGCCCACAGCCGCTTCCCTTCGATGTTCCAGGCAGCGGGCCTGTCTTTTTCCCAAATGATCGCCGAGATCATCCGCCAGGGGGTGTCCGCATGAGCATTGGCTCTCTGCTCTTGGTCAATGCCGCCCACCCCTACCGGCCCCAGGGACCCGGCCCGGCCCTGGCGACCCTGGAGCCGGAAAGCAGCGTGCTGCTGTGCCAGCCTGCCGCCCGGGCCCTGGGCCGCCTGTTGGATGCGGTGGGCGGCCGCCAGGCCCTTGTGCCGGTGAGCGGCTGGCGTTCCCACCGGGAGCAATCCCTGCTGTATGCCCAATCGGTGGAAGAAAACGGCCCGGCATTTACCGCGCAATACGTGGCAAAGCCCGGCTGCAGCGAACACGAGACCGGCTTGGCCATCGATATGGGGCTGCGCCTGCCCGAGATCGATTTCATCCGCCCATCATTCCCCGATGAGGGCGTCTGCCGCGCTTTCCGCCGGCAGGGGGCACGATTCGGTTTTATTCTGCGGTATCCCCAGGGCAAAGAGGCGGTGACCGGCATCGCCTGGGAGCCCTGGCATTTCCGCTATGTGGGCACGCCCCATGCCCAGATCATGGAAGATCGCGGCCTGGTGCTGGAAGAGTATATCGACTTCCTCCGCTCTTTTGCCCGGCAGACTCCTTTTCAGTGCAGGCAGCAGGGGCGCCTGGTCTCCATTTTCCACTGGCCCGGCTCTCAGCCCCCTGAAGATCTGGATCTGCAGGCCTGGGAGATCTCCAGCACCAATGCCGGCGGGTGGATCTGCACCCGGGTGGAGCCGTGAGCGGCCCCCCGGCGCTGAGCGGCGGGCTGGACCGGTTCCGCTTTGCCGCAGCCCTGCTGGTGGTGGCCATCCACACTTCCCCATTTTCTTCCCTTTCCCCCGCTGTGGACCGGTGGTTCACCCATGTCTTGTGCCGGGTGGCCGTCCCTTTCTTTTTCATGGTCACCGGCTACTTTTTGCTGTCTTCCCCGGGGAGCCCTCCGGCAGGCCGCCGTCCACTCTCCCACTTTTACAAGAAGAACCTGGCCATCTATGGCCTGGCCACCTTGCTCTATCTGCCTATCCAGTGGTATGCAGGCCGGCAGTTGCCCCACAGCTTGCTGGCCTGGGTGCGTGTCCTCTTTTTCGACAGCACGTATTATCACCTCTGGTATTTCCCAGCCGTATTCCTCGGCGTTTGGATCGCCTGGCAGCTGCAGCGGCGTCTCCCTTTCTCCCGGGCGCTGCTGGCTGCATCCCTGCTGTATTTGGCAGGGCTGTTGGGCGACAGCTATTCGGCGCTGCTACCCCGTCTCCCTCTGCTGGATACCCTGTACCAGGCTGGCTTCCAGCTGTTTTCCTATACGAGGAACGGCTTGTTCTTCGCCCCCCTCTTTTTGTTGCTGGGCGCCCGCCTGCACACCCATCCGCTGCCCGGCCTGGCACGGCCCGGCACTGTCTGCCTCGGCCTCGCCCTGTTGACCGGCGAAGGGCTGCTTTTGCCGCTGCTGGGCACAGCCCGGCATGACAGTATGTATCTGTCTCTGCCCCTGTGTATGCTGGCCCTGTTTCCCCTGCTGCTGCGCTGGCAATGTCCGCCCTCTCCCCTGCTGCGGCAGGCCTCCACCCTGGTCTATATCCTCCACCCTTTTTGCATCGTGGCCCTGCGCGGCTTGGCGAAACTCCCCTGGCTGACTTGGGCATGGCCGGGCAACAGCCTGCTGCGCTACGCCTTGGTCTGTGCCGCATCCCTGGCTTGGGCCGGTCTGATCCAGCTTTTTCTCCACCGGAAGAAGGCCCGGTCCATCCAAAAAGGATCGGTGCCTTCCGATTCATAACAGCCCGACAGGGGCCCTGCCAAACGGCAGGGCCCCTGTCCCATTGGTGCAATGTTCGCTTGCTATTTTGCCTCAAAGGAAATGATGCCCCGTTCCAGGTTGGCATTCATGCTGGCATAGCCGCGGCCCTCTGCCTGGATGACGTTGCCTTCTCCGTCTTCATAATACAGGTTCCCCATTTCCGGCTCTTCGCACTCCCGCAGCCCCGAAAGGGTCTGGTCTGCGCCGTATACGGCTTCCAGGTTCACCGTGCCCGCTTCATTGAAATAGAACAGGCCCGCTTCTTTGTCTTGGAACGTGCGGACCGCCTGGCCCCGATAAGTCAGACCGGTCCCCCCTGTTTCCAACCCCAATGCCTGGTAAGCGGTGTAGTCTTCCGCCAGCGTGCTGGGCTCCAGATCTTTGGTCACTTCCACATCGCTGGCTGCCGGCACACCGGTCTGGCTGCCGTCTGCCGGCTGAGACATCGTCAGCGTGCCGGCATAGTGGACGCTCATTTCCGTCTCCTCCAGTTGGGCAGGCTCCAGCGAGGCCGCCGATACGCTGGCCACCGCCAGCATGGATACCGCCGCCGTGGCGGCCACCCACCGGGAATACTTTCTATATTTCATAATCGACACGATCCTTTCTTCCAATCCGTTTCTCCCAAATCCGCTGCACAACGGTGCAAAGCCCTGTTTTTGCTCTGCCAAGGCCACCAGGGCCAAGGCATACCGGTCTTTCCACCGCTCTCCCAGCAGCGCGATCGCTCTTTCGTCGCAGGCCTGTTCCAGGTCCCTGTCCAGCAGGAACACCATGCACCAGACCAGCGGGTTGAACCAATGGAGGCACAAGGCCGCCAGGGCCGCTCCCTTGGCCAGCACATCCAGCCTGCGGATGTGGATCATTTCATGGGTCAACACGCACAGCAGTTCTGCCGGCTGCTTGCGGTCCATCCCCTTGGGCAATACGATGCGGGGCCGCAGCAGACCATAGGTCAGCGGGGTGCGGATGCGGTCGCTGACCAGCACGCGCACAGGCCGGCGCAGGCCTTGCCGTTCCACAAACCCTTGGCATGCCCTGTCTTCCAGGGGCAGCGCCTCCCGCAGCCGCCGGCGTTGGGCCACATACAGCACGCCGATGGCCAGCGCCAGCGCCAAAGCGCCCAGCAGCCAGCACAGGGCAGGCCACAGATCCGGCTGCCCCGCCGCACGATCCAGCGCCCCTTGCATCCGGTACCACCGGCCGCCCCCTTGGGTCTGTCGCCAAGGCATCGGCACCCGGATGGTCACCACGTGGGGGAGCAGCAGCCGGGCGATGGCGCCGTACCACAGCCACAAAATGCTCCGCCGGGGCACCCGCCCCCGCAGCACTGGCCGCAGCAGGCAGGCCAACAAGATCAACAGCCCGCCCCGGACCGTCATACCCATCAATTCTTGCAGTTCCATCACTTCATCTCATCGATCATGCGGCGCAGCCGCTCCAATTCTTCTTTGGAAAAGTGCCGGCCGCTGATGAAAGCGGCGAAGAACTTTTCCGCCGAGCCGTCGAACATCTTGTCGATCAGCTCTTCCGTCTGTTGGGCCTGGGCCTGTTCCCGGGTCAGCAGGGCCCGGCAGAAAAAATTGGGCTCGCTGCGGGCAATGGCCCCTTTGGCCACGCATTTTTTGATGACTGTGTAGGTAGTGTTCCGGTTCCAGCCGGTCTCTTCTTTCAAGATCTTGGCCAGCTGGCCGGCAGTCATATCGCCCTCCCTCCATAGAACTTCCATCACTTTCCGCTCGGAATCAAACAGTTTGATCTCCATGGTCCTGTCTCCTTCGTGTAATGACTATTGCAATAGTAAATTACAGCTATCATACTATCACAGTAGTCACTCTGGGTCAATAGCGTTCCGCCAAGATTCATAAACCGTTCAAAAACCTTTCTGAGGCGTCCGCCGTAAAAAGACTGGAAGGCTTTTGCCAGGCATGGTATAAAATATTAGGTAGAGCCGGCCGATTCTTTTGATAGAGATACGATCGAGATCCTGCCGCTCTGCCGGGCGGCAATGGCTGCAAGGAGTCCTGCAAACAAAAGTCAATAGCTGAAATAAAAAAGTCCCGCAAAAATTGCGCGACTGAAAAAGGGCATGACAAAACAAGCTGGAGAAAAAGCTTCGCCAGCCGGGATAAAGCATCAATCTGATTTATCCTTGTGAGGTGCCTTGCTGTGCGTCAAAAGCCTCCAGGCATTCCTTCACACGAGCATAGTAGATACGCAGGAACTTGTTCTGTGCAGCGGTCATGTATACAAAGTACGGCTTGCCCTCAGCGCGTTTCTTATCGAGAAACTGGTACACCGGCTCGTCTGCTGGTGCTTTTCTGAGATATGTGCAGACGATCTGGTACAGCGTTTTCCGAAGATGCGGTGACCCACGCTTTGTGGTATGCGTGCTTTGTGTCTCATGCTTGCCGGACTGGTCCACAGCCGGGTCAACGCCAGCGAAACCCACAATAGAGCTGCGGCGCGGAAAGCGGCGCACATCGCCAATCTCAGCCATGAGCTGCGCAGCTGTGGTTTCGCCAACGCCGTACATGGCGCGCACGGTTTCGTACTCCGGAAGCTGTGAGGCGAGTCGTGTCATCTCTGCCCGCAGAGCAGCCAGTGTGGTCTTGCCTGCGAGAAGCTGCTGCGCGGCTGTAACAATGAGCAGCTTGGTGTTGTCGTTCTTCGGTAGTGTAGTGAAATGCCCACAGCTGCTGGCATAGATGTCCAATGCTTTCTCGACGCTGCAATGGTAACCTTTGCGTTTGCACCACTTCTGGTAACGCTCGGTGAATGCCTTCTCGCTGACGCGGCAGATGCAGTCACAGTGCCAGAAGGTCATGACAAAGTCCACCCATTTCTGGTGGCCGTCCGTACGCTCCGGGCTGGAGAACAGTTCGCTCACGCCGGGAAAGGTCTTGTCGGTCAGAGAAATGAGATTGTTTTGCAGCGACACCACCGTTTTCATGTAGAGGTTGTACTGGCGGCTGCACAGCTTCAGTTGTTGTCTTACAGTGTCCATGGGAGTATATTCCCGCAGATCCACCCAGTTGTCAAGGCCGTACTTGGCAATCTGAACTGCACCCCAAAAGTTGGACAAGAAAGTCAACGAAAGGGGTGCAGAAATCTATGGGAAAAGAATTGTTCAGTGAGGAATTAAAATTAGCAG
>JABLTT010000504.1_pt1 | contig 32390 bp, 38 predicted proteins | sample 7160061 | NCBI WGS metagenome assembly JABLTT01 (sample SAMN14651232, study PRJNA627086) | human gut metagenome | isolation source: feces | host: Homo sapiens
TATACCTTAACCGCCTATGATATCCCGGCAGCAGGAGAAAAGCCGGATACCGGCTACAGGGCAGGAATCTGGAAAGCCCATCCGGAGAATCAGGTTATCACCCGTGATTCCGATAATGTGGAGTATACCTACAGCTATGTACCAGATGAGACTCAGACTAAGGAATTAAGTTACACTGTAAATCACATCAAGATCAATTCTGATGGAACAGAAAGCTTAATTGACAGCGAAAAAGTGCCAGAAAATGTATGGGTAAATTCCGATCAGTCAGATCTTGCTGTACAGGATATTATCCTGAAAGAAGAAGCTGGATACGCATATGAGCGGAATGTAGCGCCGGAAGGAGCTTCATTGAAGCTAGATGCGTCTCTTACAAAACTGACCGGAGAAGGAAGAATTGCTGATAAGGGAGTAGTTAACGTATACTACACAGAAGATGGCAATGACGACAATATCCCTGACAAACACCAGATCATTTTCACCTATGTAAGTGCCGGAAACGGAACGGTAGAAGGAAAAACAACTGAGGTTCATACCTTTATGGATGATAAGAACGAAAATTATATTGAACCGACAGAAGTGAAACCTGAAGCCAATGTAACAATTACTCCTGCAGCGGGTTATACCTTTGATTTCTGGGATGATACGGAAGGAAATGATTTCACCCCGAATATGGAACACCTGAAGCAGAAAGCATATGGTACAGATACCACATTCACCGTACATTTTGATAAGGATGAGATCGGAACTGATCCTACAGATCCGAACAAGCCTGACAATGTACCGGATAACCGCCAGATTACCTTCCGTTATGTATCTGAGAACCCAAGCTACGGAACCGTAAGCGGAACAGTAGTTGAGGTTCGTACGATCATGGAGGCAGTAGAAGGCGAGAACGGATACCAGGTTCTTGAAACCAAATCTGTAAACCCATTTGCAGATGTAACCGTATCCGCAAACGGCAGATACAGATTTGAACGCTGGTCTGACGGAACAACTAATTTTGCAAACGCAGATGAAATTTCAGCAGCAAGCTACAGCGCTGACGCTACTTTTACCGCTTACTTTAACTACTATAGCGGCGGCGGAAGCGGCGGTGGCGGCGGTGGAAACGGCGGAGGCCCAAGCGGAAGCGGCGGCGACTCCTCCAGAGGTCCCGGAGTAACAGTTACCATTGATAATCCGGACGTTCCATTAGCTCCGGCACCGGAAACTGGCACAGGCGATGTGATCTCCATTAATGACGGTATGGTTCCGATGGCTCCTCTGCCAAAGACAGGCCAGACCACAATGAGATCCACATTACTGATGGCATTCTCAGGAATCCTTCTTGCAATTACCGGCTTCAGTAAAAAGCGTAAAGAAGAGGAAAACTGATGCTGAGAGAACAGCTGTAAAGCATTAAACCACAAAAGCCCCGGCTCTAAAAAGGTCGGGGCTTTTGTGGTCTGTAAAGAAAGTTATTTTGAAGACATGAAAGCGTAATTGATGTTCCAGTATTCGGTGCTCCTGCCACAGTCATTCTTCTTGGGGACTGTGACAGGAGCCTGAGTACACATTATTCGTTATTCCCCTCCGGGGCCGTCGCGGCGCTCTCTGGTGGATTCGGGCAGCGGGTCTACGGGAGTGATGATCTCACTTCCATTGCGGTATGGCTCATAATCTACTTCCGGGGTATCTTCGTTTCCGTATGGATTTTGGCTGTTTTTATGCATTTAATCACCTCCGGAGATAGTATGGTACAGTAAAATGGGATTTATGAAGGGAAAATATGCCTGTTATTTTAAAATCTTCTTCTAATATCTGGCATTTGTCCTCTGAAGCTGTTTCTGTCGAAAGAAGGACATCATTTCCTATGCCATCACCTCTTGTAATTACCTTTATTGTAAGCGTAAAAAATGGAATTAGTATCAGATATAGTTTTCGAATTGGATCAGTTACCGGATGACTATAATACAATAGCAGAGCACAAATTAGTACCAATGGCAATGGAACCTTTATTGGATTCTTTAGATAATATATTGGTTGCTATGGGATATAACAAGATGGAATTGGCAAAAAAATGTAATGAGGTGATTTTTTTGGGAGAGGGGGCATATAGAAATAAAGTATATATTTCGAGCCCCCTGTCTAAAATAGATGTTTTACGATACCATCATAGGCAGTACAGCCAATTATCAGATACACTCATTTAGAAACGGAAGGATGGAATCAAGTTTTGTTTTTAAAATGCCTTCCAGCTCGATTACCCGTTCAAGAGTAGCCTGAACGGAGGTATCAATGGCAATGAGCGCCTCGTAGTCGCTGGAAGCGGCAATTACCCGGTTGATTTTTGCACATTCTGCATTTAAAATGCAGGCCAGAGCGTCTTCCTCATGGGCGATGGAGGATGCAATGTTTAAAAGGATGGGGCAGGGGCAGGCAGTAGGGCACTGGGGCTGGCAGGTCAGAGAAGTTGTTTCATTCATAGTGATTATCTCCCTTCTTCCCGATGATGGATCGGGATACTATAATATATGGACAAGGAGAAAATTTGTGACAGCCTGGCCCCAAACAGCTACAGTTCCAGGGTTTTGGTGGCGATTGTTTCACGAAAAGCCCGGTCGTGCTCTACAAAGACCATTGTAGGACAAAAGTCCAGGATCAGCTGTTCGATCTGCATTCTGGAATAAATATCAATAAAATTCAAAGGCTCATCCCACAGATACAGATGGGCCTGTTCGCAGAGGCTTTTTGCGATCAGCACCTTCTTTTTCTGTCCGCCCGAAAATTGGGCCATATCCTTTGTAAACTGGATCCGTTCAAAGTCCAGCTTTCGGAGAATCGCTTTAAAGAGGCTTTCATCAATCCTGAATTGGCTGGCATAGTCGGACAGTGTTCCGCTTAAATGGGAGGTGTCCTGGGAAACATAGGAGATAATAAGGCCGGAGCCCAGAGAAATGGTTCCGGTTTTCTTTATATCTTCCCCAAGGATCAGCTTTAAGAGACTGCTTTTGCCGCTTCCGTTTTTTCCGTTTAAGGCAAGGCGCTCTCCCTGTTCCAGAGTAAAGGAAACCGGCCCGCAGATGATACGATCCCCGTACCGGATGGAGAGGTCACGGCAGGAGATTAGGGTCTGGCTTCGGTAACGCAGGGGCAGAAGCTTAAGGGCTTCTGCTGTTTCAGTGTTTTTCAGAAGACCGGATTTTTCCTCAATGGCTTTTTGCTGTCTGGACTGAATGGATTTGGCGCGCTGCATCATTTTCGCAGATTTGTGGCCTACAAATCCCCGGTCTGCGCAGCCGCTTCCGATTTTGGAGGCTTCGATTCGGTCAGACCATCCGGCAGTACGGGCAGATGCCTGCTTTAGACGGCCGATTTCCTTTTTGAGCTGTTCATTCTGGGCCAGCTCACAGGCTTGCCTGTATGTAAAATTTGTCATCCAAGAGGAAAAATTTCCGCTCTGTACCTCGATATCAGCCCGGTTTAACGAAAGAATGTGATCCACGCAGCTGTCCAAAAAGAAGCGGTCATGGGAAACCAGGATAAAGCCCTTTTTCTTTTTGAGGTAAGCTGCAGCGGTTTCTCTGGCAGCGGCGTCCAGATGGTTGGTAGGCTCGTCGATCAGCAGAAAATGGCCCTGATTTAAGAAAAGTGCAGCGAGGAGCGCTTTTGTCTGCTCGCCTTTGGACAGAGTGGAAAATGGCCTCCAGAGCAGTTCGCAGTCTGTCTGCAGACAGGAGAGTTCCTTCATAAATTCCCAGTCCTGAGCATCGGAACAGATTTCATACATGATTTCCAGTGTCATTTTAGAGGGATCTGAAACCTCATAAGGGAAATAGTCAAAGGAGACAGAAGAATGGATGGTTCCCTGATATTCATATTTTCCCATGAGCAGATTTAAAAATGTGGTTTTTCCCCTGCCGTTTCTGCCTACAAAGCCCAGCTTCCAGTCGGTATCGATCTGAAAACTTACATTTTCAAAAATGGGGTCGGAGCTGGATGGGTAGGAAAAGGTAAGATGTTCCGCTTTTATCATTGACATAATGTGCACCTCCGGTTAAAAAATGAGAGCCGCAGGAAAGTAGATCCTGCAGCTCATCATAAATTTACCCCTGAAAGACAGCGGCGTATATTTTAGTGAGTGGACAGATATACGACTTTCTTGCAGCAGACGCACGGGTACCGTAAATAAAATGCGGTATTCTGGCGTCATTTTATAGTTATCTGCAAGTGTCGATTCTCATCCTTTCACCTCTTTCTGATTTATTCTAGGTTTATGTATATCATATATCTGGGGAAGATGCAAGAGGAATAGGTATCATTTGTCACCATAGTGTCCTCGACAGTGGGCGATATAGATACAACCATTTCGCTCAATATCTTTAATAAGCTGATTGATGCGCTGGATGGTTTTTTGTCCTGAGATTGCCAGTAGAGGTAATCTTCCCAGGCATCATCAGACCATATTTTTTCACTCATCATCTACCTCGATCAATTCGTGGGCAGTACCTTTTCCTGTGCGTAGTTCCTGAACGGATTTTTTACATACTCCAGATTGGACTGGGAGAAGAATGGATCCGAACTTTGAGCGATTTCAAATGGAATTCGGTTTTCACGTAAAACTGCTTTCACAAAAAGATTGATGGCAGTTGAGGTGTTTAAACCTACGTTGGAGCAAAAGGCATCGAAGTTGATTTTATCTTTTTCATCTACCCGTGCGGTTAAAGTTGCCTGTGCCATAGATATAACTCCTTTCTGTGTTCTCTTTGTTATAAGTATGACACTATTGTATGCAAATAGCAAGTAAATGTAATACAAAATAAAACTGTGTAAAAGGCAGACATGATATTCGCCGGAATTGCCATTGAAAATTGCTTCGGTATCTGTATAATATTAGGAAGATAGTACGCAGGATAATACGCAAGTTACCGTTCAACAGGAGGACAAACACATGGAACGTTCAAAGCTGACGACTCTCTGCTACATGGAGCGGGAGGGAGAATGGCTGATGCTTCACAGAGTGAGCAAGAAGAATGATGTAAATAAAGACAAATGGATTGGCATCGGAGGCCATTTTGAAGAAAATGAAAGCCCTGAGGAATGCCTTTTGCGGGAGGTAAAGGAGGAAACTGGCCTGACGCTTACTTCCTGGCGGTTCCGGGGGCTGGTTACATTCCGTTCTACCGGAGGTTCGGTGGAGGATATGGAGTATATGTGTCTGTACACGGCAGACGGCTTTGAGGGTGAGATGACTGCCTGCAATGAGGGTACTCTGGAATGGGTAAAGAAGGAGGCGGTGTGCGGACTGAATATCTGGGAAGGAGATAAGATATTTTTCCGTCTTTTAAATGAAAACGCCCCCTTCTTTTCACTGAAGCTGACCTATGAAGGTGACCGGCTTATTGAGGCTGTGCTGGATGGGAAAACTCTTATCGCTTAATGCACAAGCTCCTCAGCCCGTCTAATAGCGGTGTCGATATTTTCGCAGAAGTTTTCCTGTCCTACCTTCTGGGCAAATCCGGCTTTTTCCATTACCTTCATGGGCTGCTGGTTTACATGGGAGAGAATAAGGGTGATTCCCCGTTTCTCACAGTTTTTGTACAGATCGGTCATGGCATTTAAGGCAGTGCTGTCCAGAGCAGGAACGCTTCTCATACGCAGGATCAGGCATTTTGCATGATCTTTTACGGCAATACGTCCAATTACATCGGCGGCTCCGAAGAACAGGGGGCCGCTGATCTCATATACATTGATATGAGGGGACAGCGTTCTTAATTTTTCACGTTCCGCTTCTTCTTCATCCTCTGCATATTTCCAGCTGTGAACCTCCGTTACATCGCTCATGCGCTTCATAAACAGAAGCACAGCTACTAAGAGGCCGATTTCGATAGCGATTACCAGGTCAAAGACAATGGTTAAGAGGAAGGTAAGGATCAGAACGGCGATATCGCTCTTGGGAGCGGTTTTTACCAGCTCTGCAAAGGTTCTCCACTGGCACATATTGTAGGCTACCATAAAGAGGATAGCGGCAATGGCGGGCATAGGGATCATGGCTGCATATGGCATGAGTATGATGAGGATGAGGATGAGAACCACAGCGTGGATCATGCCTGCAACGGGAGTCCGGCCTCCGTTTTTTACATTGGCCGCGGTACGGGCGATGGCGCCTGTAGCCGGGATGCCGCCAAAAAGGGCGGAAGCGATATTTCCGGCGCCCTGGGCAGCCAGTTCCATATTAGAACGGTGTTTTCCATTGATCATGCCGTCTGCTACCACGCAGGAGAGCAGAGACTCAATGGCCGCCAGGATGGCAATGGTAAAGGCGTCCGGAAGGGCCGTCTGGATCATTTCAAAGCTTAATTGCGGAAAACGGAAGGATGGAAGTTTGTTGCTTATGGTGTAGAGGTCTCCGATGGTATTGACCTGAAGGGGGAGAAGCTGCACCATGAGAATGCCTCCGATGACGGCAAGAAGAGAGCCGGGGATTTTTTCCGTAAACCGGGGGGCGATGATAAGGATGGCCAGACATACGAGACCCACGATCAGCGCGTCTGTATTCAGCGTGTGGATGCCTGCTAAGAAGGCTTTCAGCTTTTCCATGGTTTCAATGGTGGGCATTCCTTCCGGATAGGTTACGCCGAAAAAGTCCTTGAACTGTCCGATGACGATGGTTACGGCAATACCGGAGGTAAAGCCGGTTGTGATGGTAAATGGGATGTACTTAATCAGCCCGCCGAACCGGCAGAGTCCCATAATGATTAAAATGATGCCCGCAAGGATGGTAGCTGCTGCCAGCCCGTCCATGCCGTTTCGGGCTACAATGCCGGCTACAATGGTGGCGAAGGCTGCTGTGGGGCCGGCGATCTGAACCTGGCTCCCGCCCAGGAATGAGATGATAAAGCCGGCTACAATGGCAGTGTAGATACCCTGCTCCGGGCCTACACCGGAGGCGAGCGCCAGGGCGATGGACAGCGGAAGGGCAATGATGGCAACTACGATGCCTGCGATCAGGTCTTTTAAAAATTGTTCTTTGCTGTAGGTTTTCCATGTTGTAAACAGCATGGGATACATTTTTTCCATAATCAGTTCCCCTTTTTCATATTGATAGGCAGGAAAATACTTCCTGCCCTACCTTATTATACAGGCGCAGGATGGTATGTCCAGCAAAAAGGCAGAAAATATTGTATTTTTTGAGGAACTGTATATTTCACAGAATCCTGAGGATACTTTATAAGGCAGCTTACAGACAACCATCCATAAAGGAGGAACTACCATGAAAGTAAACGGAAAGAACGAATGTATCCAGTGTACCATCAAGAATTGTGCGTATCATGCAGATACCACCGATTACTGTACTCTTGATACTATTAAGATCGGTACTCACGAGATGAATCCTACCAAGAAGGAATGTACGGACTGCGAATCTTTTGTAAATAAGATGCAGTAAAATGGCGTCATCTGTTACGAAAATATTACGTTTTTTTAAGTTTCCCTGACAGCCATTGATTTTTGATCCAGTCCATGGTATAGTGAGGACAGTCAGAGATGACGCGGCCCGGCAGTGCCTGCGAAAGCAGAGTACCCCGGGCCTTCCCCCGTTTTATGGGGGAATTTCATTTCAAACTCCAACAAAACCATTTGAAAAATCTCATGTTTTGTTATATACTATACATTACTATAGGCTTCTATAAATATACAAAAAGGATGGTTTAACTATGGCATTATTAGAAACATGGAGAAATCTGGCATATGGTGACGGCCTGGATGATAAAAAGAAAGAAGAACTGTGGGCAGGATATTTCCAGATTGAGAAGGGTATCTACGAGCAGATTCTTTCCGCACCTTCAGAGGTGATCACAGGTACTGTAAAGGAGCTGGCTGAGAAGTACAACACAGAGCTTCTGATCATGACCGGCTTTTTAGACGGTATCAATGAGAGCTTAAAGGGCTATGAGAACCCAATCGACACCATGGAGGAGGATACAGAGGTAAAGATCGAGATCGATCCTGAGAAGCTGTACTACAACATGGTAGAGGCAAAGGCAAACTGGCTCTATGAGCTTCCACAGTGGGACAGCATTTTGTCTGAGGAGAAGCGCAAGGAGCTGTATAAGGCACAGAAGGCTTCAGGCACCATCCGCAAGGAAAAGAAGATCTTCCCAAATGATCCCTGTCCCTGCGGAAGCGGCAAGAAGTATAAAAAGTGCTGCGGTAAGAACGCGTAAATAAGCTGCACAGACTGCCTGCCCGGTATTTCCGGACAGGCAGTTGGCGTTACAGGGGAAAGGCGGAGGCAGGCAGATGGAAGCATATACGAGCTTTGCGCAGGTCTATGACCTGTTTCAGGATAATGTTCCCTATGAGGAATGGGCCGTTTATCTGAAGGAGCTGTTAAAGGACTGCGGGGCAGAGGATGGCCTGGTGCTGGAGTTAGGCTGCGGCACAGGAAGCATGACGCAGCTTCTGGCAGAGGCGGGATACGATATGATCGGCGCTGACAATTCGGAGGAGATGCTGGAGATTGCCATGGAAAAGCGTGCTGCGGCAGGACTCGATATCCTTTATCTTTTGCAGGATATGCGGGAATTTGAGCTTTACGGCACTGTTCGGGCAGTGGTGAGTATCTGCGATTCCATGAATTACATTCTGGAGCCGGAGGAGCTGGTGCAGGTATTCCGCCTGGTGAATAATTATCTGGATCCCGGAGGCGTATTTATCTTTGATCTGAATACAGAATATAAATACAAAGAGCTCATGGGGGAAAATACCTTTGCGGAGGACCGCACAGAGAGCAGTTTTATCTGGCAGAATTATTATGATGAGAAGGAGCGGATCAATGAGTATGATCTGACTCTTTTTATCCGGGAGGGGGAGCTGTACCGGAAGTTTGAGGAAACTCATTTCCAGAGATGCTATTCTCTGGATGAGGTGAAGGAGGCGGCTGAGGCAGCTGGAATGGAATTTGTCACAGCCTACGACGCATTTACAAAGGATCCGGTAAAAGAGGACAGTGAGCGGATCTACGTGATCCTGAGAGAAAAGGGAAAGACAGAGAAAGGAAGATAAAAATGGCAGATTATGTAATCCGAGCCACGGCGGCTGAGGGACAGATCCGGGCCTTTGCGGCTACGACCAGAGATCTGACCGAGGCAGCCAGACAGGCCCACAATACAAGTCCCGTGGCTACGGCTGCTCTGGGACGGCTGATGACAGCGGCTGTTATGATGGGATATGACATGAAGGGAGATGCAGATCTTCTCACACTGAAGATCCAGGGCGATGGTCCTATCGGCGGCCTTGTGGTGACAGCAGACGCTCACGGCGGAGTCAAGGGCTATGCGTTCCATCCGGAGGTAATGCTTCCTCCTAATGATAAGGGAAAGCTGGACGTAGGCGGAGCGCTGGGACTGGGCGTGTTAAGCGTGATCAAGGATATCGGCTTAAAGGATCCTTATGTGGGCCAGACTATCCTTGTGACAGGGGAGATTGCAGAGGACCTTACCTATTATTACGCAACCTCTGAGCAGACGCCCTCCTCTGTGGCATTAGGCGTTTTGATGAATAAGAACAATACGGTTCGTCAGGCAGGCGGTTTTATCATCCAGCTCATGCCGGGGGCTTCTGATGCAGTGATTGACGCCTTAGAGAGAAAGATTAAGGAGATTCACTCCATTACCACGCTTTTGGATGTGGGAAATACGCCGGAGATGATCTTGGAGTACATTTTAGGGGAATTTGGTCTGGAGATCAATGATAAGCTTCCGGCCCGTTTCTACTGCAACTGTACCAAAGACCGGGTAGCAAAGGCATTGATCAGCGTGGGAAAGAAGGATATTCAGGAAATGATCGATGACGGCAAGCCCATTGAGGTGAACTGCCACTTCTGCAATAAGAATTATGTGTTTGATGTGGAAGAATTAAAGGAGATCCTGGAGCTGGCCAGATCATAGTCCTATGAATTAAAAACAACAAGAGCCGGTCTTTCGACTGGCTCTTGTCGGTAATCATTTGAAATTCAGATATAACTTACTTCAACTTTCTATCGAACCGATATATGTTTGAAAAAGGTACACTGTTTGTTCATTGATTATAATTTGGTTACGTTGGTAGCCTGAGGACCCTTAGCTCCGTTTACTACGTCGAACTCAACCTCTGCGCCCTCGTCTAAGGACTTGAAGCCTTCCATGTTCAGACCAGAGTAGTGAACGAATACATCGTTGCCCTGCTCGTCGGAGATGAAGCCGTAACCCTTCTGGTTGTTGAACCACTTAACTGTACCTTTCATTGTGATACCTCCAAAAAAATAAAAAAAATGTTAAGCTGCAAGCAATTTCGCAGCCTCCATTAGAATATCACAGATCTTACCGGGTGTCAAACATTTTGTGCATAAACCAGGGCCTATACAGGGCTGTTTTTAAGTAACTTTTAAAGGAGAGCGTAATGAAACTGATCAATATATGGAATCATTTCAAAACCATTACAAAACATCGGATGCTGGTATGCAGACATTGCTTTCAGATCGGACTTTACCGCCAGGGACTGACCCATGATCTGTCGAAATACAGCCCGGAGGAGTTTTTTACCGGTGTACGCTATTATCAGGGAACGCGCAGTCCCAATGCGGCGGAAAGAGAAGATCTGGGCTATTCAAAGGCCTGGCTTCACCACAAGGGCCGCAATAAGCATCATTATGAATACTGGATCGATATTTCCGTCCGCAAGGAAGAGGGATTAGTGGGAAATAAGATGCCGCTGCGGTATGTGGCAGAGATGATCTGCGACCGGATCGCGGCCTGTGAGGTGTATAAGGGAAAGGCCTATACCAGCGCAGCGCCTCTGGAATACTATGAATTTACGAAAAAATACATAACCATTCATCCGGAAACCAGGGCGCTGCTTGAAAGGCTTTTGATTATGCTGAAGAACCGGGGAGAAAAGGAAACCTTCCGGTATCTGAGGAAACTTTTAAGGCAGGGGGATTATTAAATCCCGTACTGCTTTTTAATCTGCCGGATGGTGATCCAGCCTACGATGACGGCCAGAACGCCGGTGGCAATATTGCTCACGGCCATGACGATTCCGGCGCTGATATCTCCAAGGTTCGTGAACTGCTGCAGACCCCACAGTACGGGCACACGGAAGATAAATACACGGCTGAAATTGATGATAAGGGAAATCCTTGTCTTGCCAAATCCGTAAAGCAGGGCCATAACAGCCGCATTGATGCCAAGGGGAATGGCTCCTAAAGCTTCCATCTGGTAGATGGAACAGATCATCTGCTGGAACTGGGGATCACCGCCGGAAAAGAGATGGCTGATGGGCCCTAAAAAGATTAGGGTCAGACTCATAAGAACGGCCCCGATTGCCATATTGATGACCAGGATGCATCGGAAGGCCTCTAAGGCACGTTTAGGAAGCCCTGCTCCCAGGCTTTGGCTGATAATGGCGGAGCCGCCCTCCTGAAAGCCGTTCTGTGGATTGGTGGTAATACCGCCCAGATTATTGGAAATACCCAGTGCTCCTACCGTAAGAGGGCTGTAGATGGTGCACATGGAATTAACCACTACTTTTCCAAAGGAAAATGCCATTTTTTCGATGATTACAGGTACGGATAAGAGCACCATGGGCCGAACCACACGCCGTTTTAAGGAAATGCTCCTTAAAGAGAAGGAAAATGCGTTTCCTTTACGGCTTAAGTGGTAGATGGCGGCAGAAAACATCAGGAGCTGGGAAATGATGGTGGCAACGGCGATCATATTGATCCCGCTGTGGAATACATATACAAAGAGAGCGGTAAGGGCCAGTTTTACCACAATAACGCCCATATTCAGATGAAGGATTCGCTGGGAGTTTCCTCTGGCCCGTTCGATTGCAATGTAGACACTGTTAAAAAAATTCAGTACAATTCCAAAAAGATCCAGGATAAAATAGGTGGTGCCTTCTGTGATAAATTCCTCCGGCGTTCTTGCAAGGCGCAGAAATTGGGGCGCAAAGGGGACAAGGATCAGCAAAATGCCGGCTCCCAGGATTCCGCAGAGAGCAAAAAGAGTGCTGACTCTCCGTTTTACAAGTTTAAAATCTCCGGCTCCGTAGGCTTCACTGACCTTGATGCTGGCGCCTACAGCCAGTCCGCCGCCCAGAGCGGAAAGCATGAGGTTAAGCTGGGAGAGATAGGCTACGGCAGACACAGAGGAAGCACCGATGTGGGACGCCATCATGGAATCAAAGATTTTAAAAATCTGATTTAAGCTCTGGTAAAGGGCCAGGGGCGTACATACATAGAAGACCACCTTCCACATATTTTCTTCCCGTACAAAGGTTCTGAAGGCCCGGTCCTTTTCTGTGAGATCCGCGGCTGGTTCATTGTTTGTTGTCATGATCATGTTCTCCGTTTCTTCCCCCTTTTTATGTCGGGTCCGGAAAACTCCGGACAGATTCTGTCGGAAACAGGGGATGTCTATGAATTATAACCCAGGGATACAGGGAAAACAATCGGATTTGTATACAAAAATAGAGTCCGTATACAAATAATCTGTGTATAGGGAAAGAAAGAATGGGAAAAATGACTGTTAGAACCGTTTGAAACAGCGGCGTATAAAACAATCAGGAGGAAAAACGGATGACAGGATGGATCATTGCTCTTTTATCGGGAACCCTTATGAGTGTGCAAGGTGTATTTAATACGGAAGTAACAAAGCAGACCAGTGTATGGGTGGCAGCAGGATGGGTACAGGCTACGGCTCTGCTGACTTGTGTGGTAATCTGGCTGTTTACCGGACGCCAGCCGGTATCCGGTCTCATGGGGGTGACACCAAAGTATGTTCTGGCAGGCGGTGTGATCGGGGCCTTGATCACCTACACGGTGATCCGTAGCATGGCGGCTCTGGGGCCGGCGCGTACCTCTCTTCTTATCGTGGTGGCTCAGATCATCGTGGCTTATCTGATCGAGCTGTTTGGCCTGTTTGGAGTGGAAAAGGCTCCATTTGCCTGGAATAAGCTTTTGGGGGCCGCGATCGCTGTAGGGGGAATTATTATTTTTCAGCGATAGGATAAGAAATAACGCTTGTATTTAAACCAGCTTTCCGATAGAATAGATACAGCAGGCTGGGACGGTATTTCTAAAAGGAGGAGATATCGTTGACGGAATTAAAAAAGCACAAGCCGGGAAGGATTTTTTTACTTTTATTGGGAATGTTCTTGACAGGAATTTTATACAGCTGCTCCCAGTCATCACCGGGGACAGAGGTAAGCCTCGAACACTTAGAAGACGGGGAACGCAGGGAGATGGATTTTTCGGAGACAGAAGCTGCTTTTTCGGACGAGACTGCCGATTGTTCGGGGAAAGAAACTGCTTTTTCAGAGGCGGAAGCTTCTTCGGAGGCAGAAAATCCTGAAGAAGAGCAGATCTGGGTTCATGTCTGCGGTCAGGTAGCAGCTCCGGGAGTGTATTCCCTGAATGCAGGAAGCCGTGTATTTCAGGCTTTGGAGGCAGCTGGCGGAGTCCTTGAGCAGGGAGACGGCAGTATTCTCAATCTGGCCATGGTCTTAGAGGACGGGATGCGGATCGAGGTTCCGGACCGGACAGAGGCAGAGCGCCTGAAGGCTCAGGGGATTCTTTCAGATCAGGCCTTTGTGACGAATCCCGGTGATGGTTTTACTGGAAGCCCCGGGAAAAGCGCTTCAACGGGCAGAAAAGTGAATCTGAATAAGGCCGGTGCTGAGGAGCTGATGACGCTTACAGGCATTGGAAAATCCAGGGCAGAGGCGATTATTCAGTACCGTCAGGAAGTGGGGCCTTTTCGCTCTATCGAGGATGTTATGAATGTATCCGGGATCAAGGAAAGTGCATTTGAAAAGATACGGCAGGATATAACCGTTTAAAAGAAAACTGCGCCCGTCAGGGCATTTTTAAATAGACAGACAGGAAGGGAAATGGAACATGGCTCGGGTATTGGTAGTAGATGATGAAAAACTGATCGTAAAGGGAATCCGGTTCAGTCTGGAGCAGGACGGCTTTGAGGTGGACTGTGCCTATGACGGAGAGGAAGCCATAGAACTGGCAAAAAAGACAGAGTATGATATTGTGCTTTTAGATGTGATGCTCCCAAAGCATGACGGTTTTGAAGTATGTCAGGCGATTCGGGAATTTTCCGATATGCCGGTGATCATGCTGACGGCCAAGGGCAGCGATATGGATAAGATCCTGGGATTGGAGTATGGGGCAGACGACTACATCAGCAAGCCCTTTAACATTCTGGAGGTAAAGGCCAGAATCAAGGCCATTATCCGGCGAAGCCTGAAGGCAAAGCGTCAGAAGCGGGAGGAACCCTCTTCTCTGATCGGTTCTGGAGACTTAAAGATGGACACAGAGGGGCGCAGAGTATTTATCGGTGAAAAGGAGATCAATCTTACTGCAAAGGAGTTTGACCTCTTAGAGCTTCTGGTACGCAATCCCAACAAGGTATACAGCCGTGAGGCGCTTTTAAACTATGTGTGGGGAAACAGAGCCATGGACAGCGGGGATGTGCGTACGGTAGACGTTCATGTGCGCCGTTTGAGAGAAAAAATCGAGCCAAGTCCAAGTGACCCCAGATATGTACATACAAAATGGGGTGTGGGATACTATTTTGGAGTATCAAACAGGGGGTAAAGTCCCAATCCTTGCCTGCTGAGGGAAAATGGAAAACAGAACAGAAAAAGGTGCCCGGATTCCATGGGAAGTCCGGGATAATAGGGAAATGGGTGGAAAGCCCATGCGGTCCCGCCGCTGTAAAGGAAGAGTTACCGGACGCAGAAGCCTGTTAAAATAGAAACAGGCTTTTGTGAAACGCCACTGCATGAATCCATGTGGGAAGGAGCCGGTGATGAGGATGCCTGAGCCAGAAGACCTGCCTTTTTCGGCGTGATTATAAAGGCTGCGGAGCACAGCTTTTTATAATAGATACCTTGAATAAGGGAGGAGAGCGGGAAATCCGCTTTCTTGTCATGTCTGTTTGGATCACGTAGAAACTATGTGGCAAACAGACTTTTTTGTTTTTAAGAAGGGAGCATGATCAATGAATGTAAGAAAAAAAGGAACTGTCATGCTGGCTTGGGGAATACTCTTTGGCCTTGCAGCGGCGTCACCGGCATATGCCATGCACATTATGGAGGGATATCTTCCGGTGGGGTACTGTATTGCCTGGGGGGCAGCCTGTATTCCATTTGTGGCAGTGGGTATGAAACAGATCAACTGTCTGATAAAAGAGCACAGAAAGCTGCTTTTGATCTTTGCAATGGCAGGCGCCTATGCCTTTGTGCTGTCTGCCCTGAAATTTCCCAGTGTTACCGGTTCTTCCAGCCATCCGACGGGTACCGGTCTGGGGGCGATCCTTTTTGGGCCTTTTTCCATGGCAGTAATCGGACTTCTGGTGCTGGTCTTTCAGGCACTTTTGCTTGCTCATGGAGGGTTGACAACGCTGGGAGCTAATACATTCAGCATGGCGATTGCAGGCCCTGTTGTCAGCTGGGGAATCTATCAGCTGGGCAGAAAAATAAAGCTGAATCAGAAGGTGGCTGTTTTTCTGGCAGCAGCCCTTGGAAATCTGTTTACATATTGTGTGACCAGTGTGCAGCTGGGACTGGCCCATCCTGCGGCAGACGGCGTATGGAGCGCCGTTGTGCGGTTTCTGGGGATTTTTGCATTGACGCAGATTCCGCTGGCAGTGATTGAAGGACTTCTGACTGTTGTGATATTGACCGGTCTGCAGACCTATGCAGGGCCGGAACTTCGGGAGCTTGGATTTGGGGAGGAGAATGGATGATGAAGAAAATGATGTGGATCGCAGGCCTTCTGCTGGCTTGTGTAATACTGACAATTGTCCCGTTTATAGCTGCTCCAAAGGATGCGGGATTTGGAGGCACCGATGATGCAGCCGGCGAACTGGTAGGTGAGATTGATCCGGAATATGAGCCATGGGCAGAGCCTGTTCTGGAACGGATTTTAGGAGGAGAACTTCCGGGAGAAACGGAAAGCCTGCTGTTCTGTCTTCAGGCAGCTTTGGGATCTGGTGTGATCTGCTATGGATTTGGATATCTGGCAGCAAGAAAGAAATACAGTACAAACGATACAGAGGAAAGACAGGAGAACTAATTATGGTGCTGCATCACAGAAATCATTGTCACGGGAATCAGATCCTTTTGATGGATCAATATGCCGTGTGCTCCAAAATGGCGTCATGGAACCCGGATTGGAAAATCATGCTGGGCCTTATTTCGCTGTTTGGGTGTATTGGATCAAAAACGGGTCTGATTTCAGTGGCAGTCGGACTGTGCATGGCAGTGCTTACCCATAAATGGGGAGGAGTGGAGTGGCCGGTTTATGGGAGAATGATGACCGTTCCTCTTTTCTTTATTATCCTCAGCGGAGCTGCAATTGCACTGGATTTTACAAAGGAAGCTGTGATGGAAGCTGTTTTTGTGACGGTGAAAGTATTGACGGGAACGGCCTGTTTGTATATGATAAGTCTGACAACGCCTGTATATGAAGTGGTTGGAGTTTTAAGAAGATGGCATCTGCCGGAAGTGATGCTGGAGCTGATGATCTTAATGTATCGCTTTTTGTTTGGCCTTTTAGAGCTTTATGAACAGATGAAGCAGAGCGCTCAGGCCAGGCTGGGGGATATTGGGATAAGACAGGGATACCGTTCATTTTTTGGAATATGTGCCAATCTTCTGGTTCTGGCCTTTCGGCGGGCATCGGACAGCTTTAATGCCATGGAGGCAAGAGGCTATGACGGAGAACTGCGTTTTCTGGAAGAGAAAAAGCCGGTGACAGGAAGGCAGAGGCTGGGGATTTTTCTGTATGGAGTACTTCTGGCAGCAGGTCTTTTGGCAGAGAGGATGTGGAGCAGATGAGCCAGACATCGATAAGCGGCACAGCCCGGATGCAGGCTCCGATTTTAGAGCTTCGCGGGGGCAGTGTGCATTATCCCGGGGGAAAGCAGGCATTAAAACAGGTCAGTGCGGCCTTCTATCCGGGAGAAAAAACGGCTGTGATCGGGAATAACGGAGCAGGAAAATCTACGTTTTTCCAAACTCTTAACCGGCTTGTACCTCTGGATGAGGGAGAGCTTTACTGTCACGGAAGGCTCTGTACAAGCAGCAGGAAGGATATTTTGAAGCTGAGAAAGTGTGTGGGAATCGTATTTCAGGATCCGGACCAGCAGATCATCGCTTCGACAGTAGAGGGGGAAATTTCCTTTGGACTCTTTAATCTGGGCTATTCAGAGGATAAAATCCGCCGTCTGACCGAACAGATCATCCGGCGGATGGGGCTTACTCATCTGGCCCATCGTCCGCCTCATTTTTTAAGCGGAGGGGAAAAGAAACAGGTCAGTATTTCCGGTGTTGTGGTAATGAAGCCGGAAATTCTGCTGTTTGATGAACCTGCTGCCAGTCTTGACTGGAAAAATACGCAGCTTTTTAAGGAACAGCTTAAGAAACTGGAGCAGGAGCGGATCACACAGGTCATTTCCACCCATGACATGGATTTTGTGTGGGAATGGGCAGACCGTGTTCTGGTGTTTTCAGAGGGGGAGCTTTTGGCAGATGATCGCCCGGAGCATATATTTGGGGATGAGGAGCTGCTTAAAAGGGCTTCTCTCAGGCAGCCTGTTTTATATCAGCTGCCGGGGCGTCCAAAGACCATAGAGGAATGGAAACAGTCACAGGAAAAGGAAGGATAAGAGGGATGAAAGAGATACAGATCAGACAGGCAGTGATAGAGGATTTAGAGCAGGTGGCAGCGGTAGAGGCGCGCTGTTTTCCGGCAGCAGAAGCAGCAGATGAAAAAAGTCTGAAGGAGAGGATTGAAGCATTTCCAGGCAGTTTTTTAGTGGCAGAGTGTGAGGGAAGGATCGCAGGGTTTATCAATGGGGCTGTAACAAATGAAAGAACCATCGCGGATGAGATGTTTGAGGATGTATCTCTTCACGATCCCAGGGGAGCATACCAGAGTATCTTCGGTCTGGATGTGGATGAAGATTTCCGCCATCAGGGATTGGCAGGCCGTCTGATGAAGGCTTTGATCGAAAAGGCAGAGAGTGAGGGCAGAAAGGGCCTGATCCTTACCTGTAAGGAGCATTTGATCGGTTTTTATGAACAGTTTGGATACTGCAGCATGGGCGTGTCGAAATCGGTCCATGGCGGAGCAGTGTGGTACGATATGATATTGGAGTTTTAGCCGATGAAGATAACACTGATTACGGTAGGAAAGATAAAGGAACGCTTTTTTGAAGCTGCTATTGAGGAATACAGCAAGCGTTTAAGCCGTTACTGCAAGCTGGAAATCATCCAGGTGGCAGACGAAAAGACGCCAGACGGCGCCAGCGAAGCCTTAGAGCGGCAGATCCGGGAAAAGGAAGGAGAGAGGATTCTTTCTCATATCCGGGATGGGGCATACGTCATAGCTCTTGCCATCCGGGGAAAGGAGCTTTCCAGTGAGGAACTGGCTGCAAAGATCGCCAGGCTGGGAGTGGAGGGAAAAGGACAGCTGGTATTTATCATCGGCGGTTCTCTGGGGCTTTCAGAGGCTGTGATGAAGCGCTCAGACTATCATTTGAGCTTTTCACCTATGACATTTCCTCACCAGCTGATGAGGGTGATCTTGTTGGAGCAGATTTACAGAAGCTTTCGGATCAACGCGGGGGAGCCTTATCACAAATAAAGATTTAAAGATTTGTCCGCAGGCCTGTTTTTACGGCAGAGTGATTCTGTCATAAAAACAGGCCTGTTTCATATATTTGAGATAAAGGGAGAGATGGTATGGGAAAGAGAGAGGAGATCGCGGTTTTATTTCCAGGAGCCTTGCGGGAGTTTATTGAGAACTGTTCTCTGGATTTTGAATCCATGAGAGAGATACGGCTGCGGGCGGGCCGTCCGGTGCTTTTGCTGTATGGAAACAGGGAATATGGATTTACAGAAAAAGGAGAGCCGATGGAACTGGAGGCGGACAATCAGAAGGGACTTTTTACGCTTACAGAGCGCCAGATCCGGGAGACCGCAGAGATTATGGGAGGTTTTTCCCTGTATGCGGCTCAGGAGGAGCTGCGCCAGGGATTTTTTACCGTTCGCGGCGGGCACCGGATCGGTGTGGCAGGAAGAACGGTACTGAACCAGAGAGAGGTGGGAGTCTTAAAATCTATCTCCTCCCTAAATGTCCGCGTCGCTCATGAGGTAAAGGGATGCGCGGATCAGATCATGCCTCTTTTATGTGAAAATGGGCGTTTTTTAAATACGGTAATCGTATCTCCGCCGGGATGCGGAAAAACGACCCTTCTTCGGGACATCATCCGTCAGCTGTCCGACGGTTGTCGGGAGAAAAGCACGGGAAGGCGTCTTTTTGGAATCACAGTCGGCGTGGTGGATGAGCGTTCGGAGCTGGGGGCCTGTTTTCAGGGAGTTCCCCAAAATGACCTTGGAATGAGAACGGACATTCTGGACGGCTGTCCCAAGAGCCAGGGGATGATGATGCTGATCCGCTCTATGGCTCCGGCAGTAATAGCAGTGGATGAGATCGGCGGAAGAGAGGATATACGGGCTGTGGAATATATCCGAAGCTGCGGCTGTGGGTTAGCAGCTGCGGTTCACGGGGTATCCCTGAAAGAAGTAGAAAAAAGGCCGGGGGTAGGGGAACTGTTTAAGGAAGGAACCTTTAAACGCCTGATTTTTCTGGATCAGGCCGGGGGAGCAGGTCATATCTGTGCTGTGTACGATGGAGCAGGAAGGCTCCTGTAAAGGAGGAGGGAGCATGGTTATAAAATGGGCCGGAATTGGGCTGGTACTGTTTTCCGGTACCGGCTGGGGAATGTGGCTGGCCTGGAGATGGAAGGCCAGACTGGAGGCTCTGGAAACGCTTAGACAGATGGTTTTTGGCTTAAAGGGTGAGATCACATACAGCAGAGCTCCGCTGGAGGAGGCTTTGGAGCGGGTAGGACGGCGGGAAAATGGATTTTTGGGCCGTTTATTTACAGGAGCGGCCAGAGAGATTGCTGCAAGCCGGGAGGAGACATTTTCTAAAATATGGGAGAAACAGGTGGAGCTTATAAAAAAGGGGCCTCAAGGGGAAATCCTGGACGAAGAGGATATAAAGCAGCTTGCCGGTCTGGGTGGGCGTTTGGGATACCTGGATGTGGACATGCAGGAACGGACGCTGCTTCTTTATCTGGAGCAGCTGGAGCTTTCTATCAGCCGCCTGCGGGGGGAGATAAGGGAACGATGCCGTCTGAGCACAGCTCTGGGAATGATGGGAAGCCTGCTTTTAGTGATTCTGATGTATTAGCTGCGACGGAGGAAAGGGGAGAAACGATGGATGTAAATCTGATTTTCCGCATTGCGGCTGTGGGAATCCTGGTATCTGTGATCTGCCAGGTGCTAAAGCACAGCGGTCGGGATGAGCAGGCATTTCTCACTAGTCTGGCAGGTCTGGTTCTGGTACTGTTCTGGATGGTTCCCTACATATATGATCTGTTTGAAACCATGAAACGTTTGTTTTTGCTGTAGGGAGGAGCCATGAGTATTCTTACCATAGGGGCCGCCGGTATAACGGCAGTCCTTCTTGCCGTATGGCTGAAGGGAGTCCGGGCAGAGTATGCCCTTTATATGGTGCTGGGAGCACAGATACTCTTTATGATCTGCGGTACCGGACGCCTGGAGGTGATTTTAGACGCCATGAGACGGCTGGAAGATTATATCAAAATTGATCCGGCCTATCTGGGTGCTCTTCTGAAAATGGTTGGGATCACCTATGTGGCTGAGTTTGCCTCCGGAATCTGCAGGGATGCAGGCTACAGTGCTTTGGGAAATCAGATCGAGATTTTCGGAAAGCTGTCTATTCTTGGGGTAAGTATGCCTGTTTTTCTGGCTCTCTTTGAAATACTGGATCAGTTTATGGGATAGTATGGCAGAATACTGTGATTTTGCTGGATCGGGGAGGGAGAGCTGCTATGGCACAGGGGAGAAAGGCAGTAAAATATGGACGAATTGGTATAAAACTGGCAGTTTTTTTGATGACCCTGTGGATAAGCGGCAGAGGAAGCACGGTAACGGCGGGCGCCTTTAATGAAAAGGAAAATTTTGGAAACAGTAAAGAGACAAGTGAAGAAATGGAGCTGGGACAGGCTGCTCTTGATATGGGGATTTCAGAGGAGCTGGAACAGCTGCAGAAGTATCTTGATCAATCGTTGGGAGGAGAAACTGGAACAGCGGATCTTTCATTTACAGATCTGATGAAGGCTTTTGCGTCAGGGGATCTGGGAGCGCTGGGAATAGCTGTAAAGGAGGGATTCGGACAGCTTTTATTTTCACAGGTAAGGGAAGGAGCCGGGCTTTTAACTCAGGCAGCGGCCATTGGTCTCCTTGGAGCCATGTTTTCCGGGGCGGCTTCTGTTTTTAAAAACGGGCAGATCTCAGATACCGGATTTTATGTGGCATACCTTCTGCTGTTTGTCTGTCTGGCAGGCAGTTTTCTGACAAGTCTTTCCATTGCGGCAGAGGTTTTGGATCAGATTCTGGAGTTTATGAGTGTGCTGATACCGGCTTATTTTATGGCAGTGTCATTTTCAGGGGGGAGCATAACGGGAATCTGTATGTATGAGGCTATGATGGTGGCTGTCTTTTGTGTTCAGTGGCTGTCAAAGAGCGTATTTCTTACCGGAGTCAGAGTTTATGTGCTTTTGGTTTTGGGAAGCCATGTGACGAAGGAGCCGCTGCTGTCGAAAATGACCTCTTTAACAGAGCAGGCAGTGGAATGGGGCATAAAAACCATGTTTGGTCTGATCTTGGGCCTCCATGTGCTGGAAGCCATGGTTTTGCCCTATGCAGACAGTGTAGGGCGTTCCGGTCTGTTAAAGCTGGCAGAGGCCGTTCCGGGGCTGGGAGCCGGTGCGGGAGCGGCGGCCCGGATGGTATTAGGTTCAGGTGTATTGATCAAAAATACCATGGGAGCCGCAGGTGTGACAGTTTTGGCACTCATTGCGTTTCTTCCGGCGGCAAAGCTTCTTACACTTGCATTGTTCTATCAGGCGGCAGGAGCCATCATGCAGCCGGTGTGTGATAAGAGAATGGTTTCCTGTGTGATCGGTGTTTCCAGGGGACACAGGCTGCTGCTGAAGATCGTTTTATATTCTCTGCTTCTGTTTGTGATCGCGATTGCTGTTACCTGCAAGGCAGCGGATGTGGTCTATCTGTCTGCCTGACAGGACGGCAGAGAATGGGGGAAGCAGAGATAAAAAGGAGGGATTATGGCGGAGGCTCTTTTAGGCTGGGCCAGAAATATTATTTACTATATGGTCTTTCTTTCACTGGCAGAGCACCTTTTGGCCGGAAGTTCCTATGGACGATATCTGCGTTTATTTGGAGGGCTGGTTCTTGTGCTTGTTGTATTGGGGCCCTTTGGCTCATTGGGGGATTGGGAGACCCAGGCAGGCAGCCTGTTTCGCCAGTTTACATTCCGACAGGAGTCGGAGGAACTTAAAAAAGAGCTTTTTGGAATGGAGGAAAAACGGCTGGATGACATAACCGGGCAGTACAGAGAAAATGTGGAGAAGGAGATAACAGCATTGGCCGAGGCACAGGGAATTGTCTGCTCTCAGGTAAGCGTACAGATGGAGGAAAATAAGGAAAGTTCCTCCTACGGGAAGATTTTGGGAATTGAGATTGAAGTATCGGGGGTAGATTTTTTGGAACAGGAAGAAGCGCATAAAGCCGGACAGATGCTTTTATCCCCTATATCCGAAGACCAGCCGGTGAGTATCGGCCGCATTGAAATTGGGACGGAGGACAGAAAAGAGGAAAAGGGGAACGTGAAGATGGAGCTTTCAGTATGGGAGAAGAAAGCATCAGAGATGTTAAAAGGAAAGGCAGAGAAGTATTATGGACTGGAAGGAGAAGCTGTTAAAATTAAATGGAAAAATGACTAGGGAAAAATGGCTGCTGTTTCTGCTTGCAGGTGTATTTCTCATGCTTTTATCCTTTCCGGGAGAAGAGAAAAAGGAAGTAAAAGAGAGACCGGCGGAGAGTGGAAAACAGGCAGCGGGGACGGAAGAACACGGTTTGGCTTCATGGAATATCAGCGGCCCTCTCTCTTCGCCCTCTTATGAAGAACGTTTGGAGAAGCGGATACGGGAACTGTTACGGTCTGTAGAGGGGGTAGGACAGGTGGATGTAATGGTAGTATTAAAATCCACAGGCCAGAAGGTACTCAGGGTGGATCGTTCCGGCAGCAGCACGGTGACAAAGGAAACAGACTCTGCAGGCGGAAGCCGTGAGATTACAGAGAGCCAGTCGGAGGAAAATACAGTCCTGCCTCAGTCCGGAGGCGGGTCAAACGGACCAGTGGTGGAAAAGGAATTATGTCCTGAAATCTCAGGAATCGTCATCAGCGCCGACGGCGGAGGAAGCCCGGAGGTCTGTTCGGAAATTTCTCAGGCAATGGAAGCATTATTGGGGCTTCCAGCACATAAGATTAAAGTATTAAAGAGGGTGGAATAAAAAAGGAGTGCAGGACATGAAAATCAGGAACATGAAACAGGTAAAACAGGTCACAGCACATATGAAGGATGTAAAAATGAAACGGCTGTTCCGCAGAAACCAGATTATTATCACCACACTGGCTGTAATGATTGCTGCGGCAGGATATCTCAATTATGCAGGAAAACGTGATCTTGCCGCAGCAGGCAATATCTATGAGGCCGGGATGATGGATATTTCCGATGAAGATCTGCTTGCGGAAAATAAGGCCGCCGGTGATGAGCTTTTGGAGATCGGAAGTCTGGATCAGGATCCGGATCAGGTGGAGGAAGCACTCCCCAGTGAAGGCCTGGTCCAGAAAGAAGAAGCCGGGGCAGAAGCGGCAGAGCAGCTGGCACAGGCCGGGGAGAACATGGAAGCGGGGACAGAGCAGCTGGCTCTGGCAGAGGAGGGTGGACAGGATGCTGTTTCGGAAGCCGGAGATGCACAGGATGCTCCCGCAGGAATTGAAAATCCCGGCGAGGCAGTTCTTACCAGCGGTATGAGCGTGGCAGACTATATAGCAGGAGTACAGTTAAGCAGAGAGCAGGTTCGGGCCAGGAATAAGGAAACATTGATGAGCCTGATCAACAGTACCTCCATTGATGAGGCAGCCAAGCAGCAGGCCATTCAGGATATGATCCGCCTGACAGAGATTTCAGAAAAGGAAAATGCTGCGGAAACCCTTCTCATGGCAAAAGGCTTTTCCGATCCGGTGGTAAGCATTGCGGATGAAAAAGTAGATGTAGTGATCAATGCCCCCTCCATCACAGATCCGCAGAGAGCGCAGATTGAGGATATTGTGAAACGGAAAACAGAGGTGGGAGCCGACCAGATCATCATTACGCTTTTGAATATGGAGGAGTAGGAAAAAAAGAGGTTGACAGCGGTATAATTAAATAGATGTGTATAGGAAAGACAGCCTGACGGAAAGGAATTTCTGTTGGGCTTTTTTGTGTAGATATTCGGTGAGTATGGAGAGAAGGACGCAGACTTGTGTGGGGGATTGTTGATATGGTATACTGATAATAATTGGTCGGATGGATACTTTTGATAGAGAAACGTTTATAGAAAGGGAGAGCAGAGAAGTTATGTTTAATGATAAAAAAGTATTATCAATAATTGCTGCCTACAAAGAATGTTTTCTGAAACGCTGGGATGATGAAAGATATAAGTGGGAAGCAATTTGGCATTTTCAGAAGAACTGGGATGTCAATGCAGAAAATTTCCTTGATATGTTTATGAAGGCTACAGATAAGACGGATAATCTGCTGGCAAATATGAATAATTATCCCCGTGGTATGATTAAATCGTTTGCCATGGCAGATTCGGAGGCAGTACGTGCTATGTTTATAGACCTTTTTGATGAGACAAAGAATTTAGCACAGCGTATTGATCAGTTTATAACTTCAGCAGAAGAAATGCGGGTCAGGTATGATGACGGAACCTGGAAGCAGCATTATCAAACAGTAAATGCAATCACTACATATCTTTGGCTTCGATATCCGGACAAATATTATATCTACAGGTATTCAGCAGTGCGTGCAGTTGCCAATGCGGCAGATAGTGATTTTGTCCCTAAAAGAGGCGGAGTAACAGCGAATGTTGAAGGCAGTTTTAAGCTTTATGATGAGATCAGAAAAATGGTTTCAGCGGATCAAGAGCTTGACGTGATGTTTAAGAATGCTTTGACAGAAAGTTGTTATCCTGATCTTGAAAAAATAACAATGATGGTTGATATGGGCGTTTTTGTAAGCAAATATTACAGTCAGAATAAGGAAATTGATCTTGACAGGCTGCATTCAGATGCCAAATTTTCAAAGTGGTATTCTCCGATTATTGATACTTTATATAAAATGGGAGGAAGAGGAAAAAGACCAGAAGTTCATCGAAAAATAATTGAGGATTACAGCATTACAGAGGACATGCTGAAAGAGGTAAATTCTGCAGGAAATGCAAAGGTATTAAATGATATAGATTGGGCGAGAAATTATCTGGTTTATGAAGGATTTATTGACAAGTCTGAAAACGGAGTATGGTCACTTACAGATTTGGGAAAAAATATTCTTATAACGGATGAGCTGGCTGGTAAAATTACTGCTAAGTGGATCAGGATAAAGACGGCAGAGCGGGAACGCAGATATTTCCCGGAGATGGATTTATCTCCATATTATGTATACCGAGAGAAGGATAAGGCAAATGCAGGTTTTTCATATACAAAAGAAGATTTTTTGAGTCAGGTATACATGACAGAAGAACGATATAATATTCTGACTGTATTATTGAAAAACAAGAAAAATTTAATTTTACAGGGCGCTCCGGGGGTAGGTAAGACATTTGCGGCGAAAAGACTGGCGTATTCCATGATGGGAGAAAAGGATGAATCAAGAATTGAATGGGTTCAGTTCCATCAAAATTATTCTTATGAGGATTTTATTATGGGATATAAGCCGCAGGAAGATGGATTTAAGCTGACAGAGGGTATCTTCTATCAATTTTGTACAAGCGCATCAAAACACCCAGATAAGGATTATTTTTTTATTATTGATGAAATCAATCGTGGCAATATGAGTAAGATTTTTGGCGAACTGTTGATGCTGATAGAACGGGATTACAGGGGAATGCCGATAAAGCTTGCTTATAGTGGAAAGAGATTTACTGTTCCTGAAAATTTGTATATTATTGGCATGATGAATACGGCAGACAGAAGTTTGGCAATGATTGATTATGCTTTGCGCCGTAGATTCAGCTTCTTTGAGATGGAGCCTGGATTTAATTCAGAGGGATTTAAGGTGTATCAGAAATCATTACAGAATGAGACTTTTGATGCGCTGATTGAGCAGGTGATTGCATTGAATCGGGAAATTAAAAGGGATGATTCACTGGGAGACGGATTCTGTATAGGACATAGCTATTTTTGCGGCAGGAAGGAATGTACAGAAGAATGGATGAAATCTGTTGTTTACTATGATATTATCCCCATGCTGCGGGAGTATTGGTTTGATGACAGGCAGAGAGTACAGCATTGGGAACATTTATTCAGCGGAGTATTTGATGATTAGGGATAAAGGGATTCGGATTAAAAATATATATTATATGCTGACATATGCGTTTCAAATTCTCAGACAGAAGAATTATGAAGATATTGCTTCAGAAGAATTTGAGATGATTCAGGATCTGTTTGCGGCAATTCTTGCAAAGGGTATTTCACAGCAGCTGAAGCAGGGATTATATCGGGAGTATATTACAAAAAATGAAAATTTGTCAGTAATGAGAGGGAAACTGGATATTCAGGGCACGCTTAGGAACCAGATTCAAAGAAAGAGAATTTTATCATGTGAATATGATGAATTGTCAGTCAATAATATTTTTAATCAGATTCTTAAAACGACTGTATTTTTTCTGCTTAGAAATTCTGGTGTAAAAACAAAACACAAGGATGACTTAAAGAAAATCATTTTATTTTTTGATGAAATTAATATAATTGAACCAGCTAATATCCGATGGGATGTACTTCGGTATCAACGGAATAACAGAAATTATGAAATGCTTATGAATGTGTGTTATTTTGTCTTAGATGGAATGCTGCAGACTACCGATAAAGGTAATTACAGGATGGCTGCTTTTTCCGATGAACATATGCATCGATTGTATGAGAGGTTTGTACTTGAATATTATAAAAAGCATCATTCCTATCTGACAGAGATCAAAGCAGCACAGGTAAAATGGAATCTGTCGGCTGATACAGCGGAATGCATGATTCAATTTCTTCCAGTGATGCAGACGGATATCTTTCTAAGATATAAAGAACGGGTGCTGATTATAGATACAAAATACTATGGAAAGACCATGCAGACACATTTCAATAAAACCACATTGCATTCCGGCAATATATACCAGATTTTTACCTATGTAAAAAACCAGGATGCTGCAGGAGAAGGAAACGTTTCGGGGATGCTGCTATATGCCAGAACAGAGGAAGCCATTACACCGGACTGCAGCTTTGTCATGGGCGGAAATAGAATTAGTGTAAAAACGCTGGATCTGAATAAAGAATTTGACCTGATTGCAGCACAGTTGGATAAGATTGCAGAGATGCATTTTGGTGTAATGGGAAACCGGTGAAGATGCGAATGCAATGCTTCTGTACTGTCAGGAGCAAGAGTTTAAATGTTATGGTTTGTGGGCGTTTAGACAGAATAGGGTGTTTGGGGAGGAGTTTGGTTTATGTTAGGGATAATGTTTATCTGTCATGGCAGGATATCAACCGACCCTCGAAAAAGCCTTTAAAATCAACGTTTTTCGGCACTCAAACACCCTCAAGTACGCCATTTTGTACGCCAATTTTTTTTAAAAGCCCCGATATGAAAAATACATGATTTGAACCGATTTTCGCCGTGAAAATACAAAAATCACGGAGGAAACTTTTATGAAGAATCAGAAAAACTGTATGCCTGTGGGAGAGTATTTCATCTCGGAAATTGAATTAGAACCAGTGGAAGATAGGGTTTTGAACAAGTACGGCAGAATGCGCAGAGCGTTTTTGCAGGAACATAATCCGATGTTGTTTGATGATTTGGTGCTGACAGAGCAGCTGTTTCCACATTTATATGAAGTGCAGGAAATTGCGGAGAAGAGAGTGGAAGTTATAATGGCTGGATTGCTGGAAAAGAATCCGGCACCGGATAAGGAAACAGACGCTATAGCTTGGGTAAGGCACATGAATATGCTGAAAGAGATGGTGGAGGAAGTAGTGGTCAGAGAAGTGATTTATAGATAATAAATTTAATGTAAACATATTTTTATTTTAAAATAGAAAATTGTACATTGAAAGATAAAGAGCCTTGGTTGACAACGGTATTATGTAGTCAACCAAGGCGTTTTGTATGATAAACTTATATTGAAAGATATATAAGTTTATTCAAGATATTCTTTTATAATGTTGGCTTAATTTTGCGACCAATTTTTTGTGTATTCCATTAACTTCGAGAACAGGGATTTCTCTTCTTTGTTCGATCATTTTTTGTAGTGATTGGATGTTTTCTGGGCTTTTACTTTTTTCAACTAAATCGCACGCACCCTGAATTTTTAGGAGAATTTTGTGGCAATTATAATGTTGGATAATACGTTCAACAATTTTTAAAATAACTCCAGAACAAAATATGATTCTAAGCAAAGCATCGGAAACACGGAAACATTTGCAAATTACAAAAATAAGAAAGACTAATATCAAAAATGCAATAGCAAGACAAAAAAGTCTGCGCTTAGATAATTCCTCGTTCCACCAACAATTTTGTCGTTGACATTCATATTGTACATCCTCATCTGAAAAATCGTGAGAGAATTCGTACCAATCTAAAACACCAGGAGGAGAATCATTGCCAGTATGGGTGATTTGGATGTTACATTCTACGGGATGTTTTGTAGATGTTTTTTCTATGATATCTTTAATTTCTCGAATGTCCGATTCAGAGTATTGAGATGTGTTGATATCAAGAACATTTGCGTCAAAATAGTTTCTGAGGTTTGCACCAGTAGCAACACTCTTTTCGAAATGGATTTCCCAAATAAATGCAATTACATCGAGTAATAGAGGAAGGCCTATGACGATATAGTTTGTAGTGTCGGGAATAAATATTGTCATTGCGGATAAAATGCAACAAAGCCATACAAGGTAATTAAGATGCTCAGCCTTGTTGAAGTGATGTTTGGCCGCAAATTGGCATTTTAAGAAAAATGGGTTAGTTTGTTTTTGTTTGATGTTGTTTTGCTTCATGTAATTGTGCTTCTAACTCCTGTAAATCTTTTAACATGATGTCTTTAATACGGTTATCATTATAAAACGGCAACATCCATTTCCCGTGACAATTACGTAGTTTGGTAGAACTGCCACAGGGGCACAACTGGTGTCCACGATAGGATTTGTCTCGAATGTGAGTCATAACATTGTATGTTGTAGCAAGTGTATCAGTATGTAAAAGATCTTGATAGGATTCAATTACACCTAAGATTCCATGCTGGCGTTCGCCGTTCGGAAATTCACCGTAAAGACGAAAATACTCATATGATACAAAATATGGTTCAACAAATTCGTCCATCCATTCAATTAAATTAAATCCGTTTATAAAACGAATACGCATTCTCGAATCTGTTTCCAGACATAATTTACCGGAAGAATAACTGTGGTGATAATTGGAATCGATATAGTTGCTTCTATCTATGACGTAAGGAAGTTCATATGAATTCAGAGGTATATGAATTTCAATGTCATAGATTTGATGCAAAGAGAATTCGTGTATTATTCTGTGTACTAAGATTTTTCCACAGAGACAAATGAAAGAATCATTCATCTCTGTGATAATCAGGTCTGGATATTTTTTTAGCAGACTGCTTAGTTGTTGCTGCGCTTGCTGTGTTGTAAAAATCATAAAGTTCTCCAAGGTCTGGATGGAACTGCTGTGGATACTGGTTTTGGCTTCACAGGATTGTACTTATTGTTCCATGCCGTTGATACGACATTATATCCAAATGCAGTTTCTGCTTTTGCTCTGAAAGTTTCATCATCTAAATCTAAAGAATCAATTAATTGATCCTTTACAGCAGCTGCCCATAAGAAAAATCTTTTTGGAATTTCAGGGTTAGTATTCCATTTGTCTGCCAAATTGTCCTTTGGGTTAGCAGGGTTTTCAATTTTCCATATGCCATTGAATCTTGTGAAAACATTACGCTCACCATATTTGTTGGTAAAATCATTCGAGGAAAGGTTTTGGTGTTGAGCATAAATCGCAAGTTCATTCACTACATACTGAAGCAATTCAAATACTGACCAGTGTGGATTGGCAGATTTTGCTATTTCTGCAACTACAGTATTAATTATGGCTGAGATAGGTTTCAAATCTTCGCCACCAGAAATATTACTGTAGTAAACATCACGATGATACTTTAAAATTTGTATAACTCGTTGCATTGAAGTACGTTCCAATTCGGAAGGGACTTGTGCTATCGAGGCATAAATGTCTCGATGTGATTCGAACAACGCTTCTCTATATGACGCTGCACTTACCGCTGCAAATGGAGCGTTTATGCCAGAGAACCATTTACAGTATCCCTTTGGATTGTTTGTAATCCAATTATACGCTTTCAGCTGACTATGTCTTGGAATTGCGATGGCAGTATCAATTAACCAAGGTTGTTTGCTAAGTGCATATAATTCTGCCTTTTTTGAAGCGGATTCATTTGTGGCGGGAACGATATCTATTGAAAATCCAATGCCATTTATGTCGGCATATTCGATTGTAAAACATTCTGCGTATTCCGTAAGTTTTCCGCCGTAAAGATCGCTGTTATTTAAAATGTCGGCAATTTGATTTCTGAGTTCACTTGGAGAAATGTCATCTCGTGAACCAGTAACTTGACATATGAAGTCCAAATCGTAATTGCGTTCTTTATCCTTTGAATATGGACGAATTACGGTACCTAAAGCAAAAGAGCCTTGAGGATATATGTCTGCTTGTAAGCCATGAGATTCTAAATACTTTGCGATACTTTCATATTTTTGGCAAGCATTGTGGTATAAAGATGGCGGAATGTCCAGCTGGGAAATAATTTTTAATAAATCAAGTTGTCTTTCAGATTTCTTCAATAGGCTTCCTCACTTTCATTATAATGTTATTAGCACTCGATATACAAGAGTGCTAATAACATTATAGCGATATATAAGGATAAAGTCAAACAATATAATGTAATTATTTTAAAATATGGAAAAGTAAAATGCCGGAAACGGCAAAAAATGAAAATGCTACTTTCAAATATTTGATATTTTGCCGATAATGTAGTATAATATAACATAGTAAAGTGTAAATTTAGATTCGATTTATAACGGAGGAGAGCAGATGCGATACCTTTCAGTTACTGAAATAGCTAAAAAATGGAATGTGTCGGAGCGCAGCGTCAGGAATTATTGTGCTCAGGGACGAGTAGACGGTGCATTCCTTACCGGCAAGACTTGGAACATTCCCGAAAATGCAGAGAAGCCGGAGCGTTCCAATAAAAAGAAAGAGCAGCCGATTACATTGCTGGATATTCTGCAGGAACAGAAGGCGAGTAAGTATTCCGGTGGTATTTACCATAAGACACAGATTGATTTAACATATAACTCCAATCATATCGAAGGCAGCCGTCTGACCCATGATCAGACCAGATACATCTTTGAAACCAATACCATCGGTGTAGCAAAAGAAGTGCTGAATGTGGACGATGTGATTGAAACAGCAAATCACTTCCGTTGCATTGAAATGATTATTGACAATGCAAAAGGTGTACTTACCGAAAAGTTCATTAAAGAATTGCACAACACACTTAAAACAGGCACAAGTGATTCCAGAAAAGATTGGTTTGCTGTGGGCGATTATAAAAAGATGCCGAACGAAGTTGGCGGAATGGAAACCGCATTTCCGGAAGAAGTTGCTGATAAAATGAAAGTGCTGCTGGCAGAGTACAACAGAAAAGAAGAAAAGACTTTTGAGGATATTCTGGATTTTCACGTGAAGTTTGAACGTATTCATCCGTTCCAGGACGGCAACGGTCGAGTGGGCAGATTGATCATGTTTAAGGAATGCCTGAAATACAATATCGTTCCGTTTATTATCGAAGATAATCTGAAAATGTTCTATTATCGTGGCTTGAAAGAGTGGAATAATGAAAAAGGTTATCTGACAGATACATGTCTGACAGCACAGGATAAATATAAAGCGTATTTGGATTATTTTAGGATTGCTTATTAAAGGTAATTTCTAAAAGTTCAAAAGTTCATTAAAGAATTGCACAACACACTTAAAACAGGCACAAGTGATTCCAGAAAA
>JABLTT010046835.1_pt1 | contig 32192 bp, 25 predicted proteins | sample 7160061 | NCBI WGS metagenome assembly JABLTT01 (sample SAMN14651232, study PRJNA627086) | human gut metagenome | isolation source: feces | host: Homo sapiens
CAGCGTGCCCAGCGGCCCGCCCAGGCACACCATGGCCGCAGCCAGTTCCGCAGCGGCGGCGGCATCCATGGCGTGCCACAGGGTGGCGCCCACCGCCACTTGGCCGTGGTTTTGCAGCAGCGCCACGTTGTTGCCCCCTGCCATGGCTTCCACTGCCCCTTGGCCCAGCGCTTCGGTGCCTGCCAAAGCAAAAGGCGCCACCGCCACCGGCTGGGAGCAATAGCAGCACAGTTCATGGTTGACCGGCGGGATCGGCCGGCCCAGGGCGGCAAGGGCGCAGCAATGGGGGCTGTGGCAATGGACCACGGCCCCGGCGGTGGGAAAAGCCCGGTAGAGCGCCAAATGCATCCGCCACTCGCTGGAGGGCGGGTAAGGCCCATCCACCACCTGGCCCTCCCGATCGATCACCGTGATCTCGGCGGCCGTCAAGCTTTCATAGGGCCGGGCGCTGGGCTTGATGGCCACCAGCCCCTGCTCCCGGTCAATGGCGCTCAGGTTGCCGCCGGTGTGCAGCGTCATGCCCTGGCGCACCAGTTCTTTTCCGTAAAAGGCCACTTCTTCCCGCAGCTGCTGCAGAACCATGGGCCTGCACTCCTTCCCTTTGGATGAAAAAGGCGGCGGATGTCCTCCATCCGCCGCGCCGTTTTCATTGCTTACTGTTTTTCCACCACGGAGGCGCAGCGTGCGCACAGGGTGGGGTGGCCGCTGTTTTGGCCCACTGTATGGTCGTGGATCCAGCAGCGCTCGCACTTTTCGCCGCCGGCCTCCTTGACCTCACAGCCTACGCCGGGCACGTTTTCACAGGGCTTGCCGCCCTCGCCTTCCACCACTTCCACATTGGAAACGATGAACAGGTTGGCCAGCAGGCCGGCCTGGGGAGCAAACTTTGCCGCCTGCTCTTTGGTGCAATGGAGCACCACGTCGGCTTCCAAAGGCTTGCCGATCACTTTGGCGGCTCGGGCCGCTTCCAGCGCCAGGTTCACGTCATCCCGCAGGGCGGTCAGCTCGTTCCACTGGGCCTGCTCTTCCCCGCTGAGGGCATAGGCGGTAAAGGGCTCGTTCATCTGGTTGAACATCACATGATCGGCCACGGCGCCCTTGTGGTGGGGCATGGCCTGCCAGATCTCATCCGCCGTGTAGCACAGGATGGGGGCCAGCATGCGCACCATGGTATCCAAGATCAGGTACATGGCCGTCTGGGCGCTGCGGCGCTTGAGGCCGTCCCGCTCTTCACAGTACAGGCGGTCTTTGATCACATCCAGGTAGAAGTTGGACAGCTCCACCACGCAGAAATTGTGCAGCGAATGGTGGACGATGTGGTATTCAAAATCTTCATACCCTTGCTTGACCCGCTCCATCAGCTGGTTCAGCCGGGTGATGGCCCACCGGTCCAGCGGCAGCATCTGCTCGGGCGGCACCAGGTTGTTGGGGTCGAAGCCATCCAGGTTGCCCAGGATATAGCGGGCCGTGTTGCGGATCTTCAGATACACCTGGGACAGCTGCTTGAAGATCTCGGGCGAGATGCGCACATCCACCCGGTAATCGCTGGAGGCCACCCACATCCGCAGGATGTCGGCGCCGTATTGGTCGATGACCTGCTGGGGGTCCACTGCGTTGCCCAAGGATTTGTGCATGGCCTTGCCTTCGCCATCCACCACCCAGCCATGGGTCAGCACAGTCTTATAGGGGGCGCCCTGGCCCTTGGCCGCCACGGCGGTCAACAGGGAGGATTGGAACCAGCCCCGGTATTGGTCCGCCCCTTCCAGATACAGGTCGGCAGGCCACTGCTGCTGGCCCCATTCCGGCTTCACGGTGTTCTCCAGCACGGCAAAGTGGGTGGAGCCGCTGTCAAACCAGCCGTCCAGCGTATCCAGCTCTTTGGTGAAGTGGACGCCGCCGCAGTGGGGGCAGCGGAAGCCCTCCGGCAGGATGTCTGCCGCTTCCTTTTCATACCAGGCATTGGAGCCGTGGGCGGCAAACAGGTCGGATACCGCCTGGATGCTCTCGTCGGTGCACACCGGCTTGCCGCACTCCTCGCAATAGAACACGGGGATGGGCAGGCCCCAGCGGCGCTGGCGGGAGATGCACCAATCGGCCCGCTCCCGCACCATGCTGGTGATGCGCTCGCCGCCCCAGGCCGGCAGCCAGGTGACGTTTTCGCAGGCCTTCACCGCCTCGTCTTTAAAGGCCTCCACCGAGCAGAACCATTGGGGCGTGGCGCGGAAGATGATGGGGTGCTTGCAGCGCCAGCAGTGGGGGTAGCTGTGGGTGAATTCCTCGCTGGCGAACAAAGCACCGGTCTGCTTCAGGTCTTCCAAAATGGCCCCGTTGCTCTCTTCGTAGTACAGCCCGGCGAATTTGCCGGCGTCTTCCGTCTGGTAGCCCCGGTCGTCCACGGGCACCACCATCTCCATGTTGTAGCGGCGGCAGGTGATGTAGTCGTCGGCGCCGAAACCGGGGGCGGTGTGCACACAGCCGGTGCCGCTGTCCATGGTGACATAATCGGCCAGCACCACCAGGCTCTGGCGGTCCAGGAAGGGGTGCTGGGCAGTCATATACTCGAACTCGCTGCCATCCATGCGGCGCACGATCTCATAGTGCTCGATGCCCGCCTGGGCCATGGTCTTGGCCAGCAGCGCTTCGGCGGTGATGTAGGTCTCCCCGTTCTCCGCCTTGGCCAGCACATAGCTCTCCCGGGGGTTCAAGGCGATGGCCAGGTTGCCCGGCAATGTCCAGGTGGTGGTGGTCCAGATGATGAAGTATGTGTTGTTCAGGTCGCAGCAATCTGCCAGCTTACCTTTGTCATCGCTGACCCGGAACTTCACATAGATGGAAGTACAGGGGTCGTCCTGGTATTCGATCTCCGCTTCGGCCAGGGCTGTCTCGTCGTGGGGGCACCAATAGACGGGCTTGAGCCCCTTGTAGATGTAGCCTTTTTTGTACATCTCCCCAAAGACCTTGACTTCCACCGCCTCAAAGGCCGGGTCCATGGTCAGGTAGGGGTGCTCCCAATCGCCCAGCACGCCCAGGCGGATGAACTGGCTGCGCTGCTTGTTGACAAAGTCCATGGCAAATGCATGGCAGGCATCCCGGAATTCCGGAATGGTCATCTTTTTGCGGTCCAGCTTCTGCTTTTTGATGATGGCGCTCTCAATGGGCATGCCGTGGTTGTCCCACCCCGGGATATATGTCACGTTCCAGCCGCTCATCATCTTGTAGCGGTTGACGAAATCTTTGAGCACCTTGTTCATAGCGGTGCCCATGTGGATAAAGCCGTTGGAAAACGGCGGGCCGTCGTGCAGGGTATAGCGGGGCTTGTCTTTGTTCTGCTCCACCAGCTTCTGATACAGCCCTTCTTCCGTCCATTTCTTCAAAAATTCCGGCTCCCGCTTGGGCAGGCCGGCCCGCATGGGGAATTCCGTCTGGGGCAAATTCAGTGTCTTGTTATAGTCAGCCATGGGCTCTCATACACCTCTCCTGGTCGTTATTCGTCTTCGGTATGGTAATCTTTCCCGAATTTCAGATTTTCAAATTTGAAGTGGGGCTTCTCCTCCCCGGCAGCCGCCGGCGCCTGGGCGCTCAGGTCGGTCTCGAACACCCGGGTCTCCGACAGCATCGGGTCCCGTTTGTCCTGGGATGTGGGCACCCCCAGATCGGGCAGGTCCGACAGATCGGGGGGCTCAGGCATCTCGGGCAGGTTGGGCAGTTCCACCCCGGCCAAAGGGTCTGCCGCAGCCCCGTCCGCCGCGCCGGTGTAATCCGTCACCGGCTTTTGGTCGATGGCCTCAATGGCGGTGATGCTCTTTTTCAGCAGCTCGATCACCGTGCGGGCATAAGTGGCCGACACTTCCCGCGCCTCATCCAGCCGCTGCTGCTCTGCCTGAATGGCCTGCTGCATATCGGCCACACGGCCTTCTGCCTCGGCGTGGGCGTTGGCCAGCATGCGCTCCGCCTCGGCCCGGGCGGCGGCCATCATCTGCTCGCTTTCGCTCTGCGCTTTTTGAATGATCTCTTTGGAGGAGATCTGGGCTTGGTAGAGCGCTTTGCGCATCTCCTCATCCACGCTGCGGTATTCCTCGATCTTGTCCACCAGCACCTTCATCTTGTTCTTGAGCGTCATGTTCTCTTTGTACAGGGCTGTATAATCGGGGATGAGCGCATCCAAAAATTCATCGATGCCCGCCATATCATAACCGCCGAACATGGCTTTTTCAAATTTTTTATTCTGCAATTCCTGCGGAGAGATCATATCTTTCACCCACCTTGTTTAGATTGATTCTTCAGCTGCCTTTTTGGCCGGCAGCCCTTCTCTATCGTCTGAAAAGGCCGGGGTTTCCCGGCCTCGCTCTTGTGCCAATTTTCGCCAGGGCCTTTAGTACAGCATCATCTCCAGGGCGATCAGCAGCATATAGGCCAGCAGAAAACTGATGCTCAGCGGAAAATACCGCAGCGAGGGGAACAGTTTGTCCAGCAGGGCCTGAATGGGCATAATGATCGGCTCGGTGAGCATGTACACGAACTGGTACAGCTTGCTCCCCTGCACTTGGGGGAACCAGCTCATCACAGCCCGCACCAGCATGAGGACCTGCAGCAGGCTGACAAGCAGCAGCGCCGTGCTGCGGAACAAAGAAGATATGTAAGTCAACAGATGCCTCCCGCCTAAATGTAAAGGCCGTTGTTTTCCAGCTCGTCGATCAAATCGCCCATGATGTCTACGTTGTAAGGCGTGATGATGTAAGTGCTGGCCGCCACTTTTTTGATCTTGCCATCCAAGGCATAGGTGACGCCGCTGAGGAAATCCACCAGCCGGCGGGCCACCTCTTTGGCCGTCTCTTCCAGATTCAGCACCACGGTGCGCCGCTCCCGCAAATGGTCGGCGATCTCCGCCGCGTTGTCGAATTTTTCCGGCTTGACCAGCACCACGGAAAGCTGGGTCGTGGCGTGGATATTGACAACTTTATTATTTTGTCTGGCGGCGTAGGTGGCAGCGTCGTTGTTGGGCTCTTCTACCTTGCGCACAGGCCGGGGCGGTGCGAACTCTTCCAGCTCGTCATCGTCCTCATCGTCTCCCCGTGCCCACTGCTTCAAGTCATCAATAAAGCTCATCAATGTTCCTCCTTATACATACGCGGACCGTAGATCCCCGTGCCGATGCGCACCAGGGTGGAGCCCTCTGCGATCGCGTCGCAAAAATCCCGCGTCATACCCATGGATAGGCAGTCCATATAGGTATTATCGTATTTTTTCGACTTTATGTCAACGAAAAGTTGGCGCAAAGCCGAAAAATAGGGCCGGTTTTGCCCAGGTTTTTCCGAAATCGGAGGAATGGCCATCAACCCGCGCACCCGCAGGGCCGGCAGCTGGCACACTTGCTCCAGCAAAGGCTCCAGCTGCTCTGGCGCCACGCCGGATTTGCTCTGCTCCCCGGCCAGGTTGATCTCAATGAGGATATCTTGCACCAGCTCTTTTTTTTGGGCGATCCGGCTGATCTCCCGCGCCAGTTCCAAACTGTCCACCGAATGGATCAAAGCAGCCCGGCCCACCGTGTGCTTCACCTTGTTTTTTTGCAGGTGGCCGATCATGTGCACCGGCTTTGTGCCATAGGCGCCGGCCTCCTGTTTTTCCACCAGTTCCTGCACCCGGTTTTCGCCGAACAGATCGATGTCCAGCCCGGCGGAAAGCGCCACCGTCTGGGCGTCCTGTGTCTTGCTGGCAGCCAGCAGCAGAATGTCTTTTGGCTCCCGCCCTGCCTGGCGGGCCGCTTGCTCCATTTGCTGGCGCACGGCGGCCACTCGTTCTTCCATTGCCTGTTTCCGCTCATCCATCTCTACTTAACCACCTTTGTATTTTCGATGTCTTTGGCCTCTACCACCATTTTGTCATACAGGGTCAGCGTGCCTGCCTCCCCGGTGTCTTGGGCCACATAGTAGCTGTCTGTTTGGAAGATCCATTTGACTTCTTTGAACACCACCTGGGCGCCTTCCAGGCAATAGGCCCCCCAAGTCCCGTCCAGCTGGCGCAGGGCCTCTTTGGGCACCCGGATGCCGGTGTACGTGCCCAGCACGATATCCACCTGCTGATCCCGCGCGCCCAGCAGGTTGGCGTTCATATAGCCGCTTTGGAACACCGCCACATAGGCGCCTGTGCTGTCTTGGTGCACGTCGTAGACCTGGGCGTCCACGTCTTCGGCCAGCAATTCCGGGAACCGGAGCGTCACCTGGCTCAGGTCCTTCAGGTCCTTGGCCTGGTCTTCGTCCACCGTCACGGCAAAGAACCAGCCGTAATCATCCACCACTTTGCCAATGGCCCCATCCGCCGCCGGCTGCTGCCCTTGGGCGTCTTTGATCTGCTGGGCCGAAAGCTCGGTCAAGCCGTCTACCGTCAAAGTCTGTTCCAGCCCATCGGTGCTGCCCACAAAATAGCCTGCCTGCTGGCTGGTCACCGTCTGGCCCCCTGTGATCTGGCTGTCTACGCTGGCTTTCTGCTCCTGCAGCTGGCTGAGGATGCTCTGGTAATCGGTCTCCCCCTGCTGGGCCACGCCCCGCTGGATGATCATCGCATCCAGCTTGGAGGCATACTCTTCGGCCTGGCTCACCAGGCCCCGGTCCAGCTTGTCCCCCATTTTGATCAGGTTCATCTTGATGAGGGAATCCAGCTTGACGCTGTCGGAGCCATCGGCCATATGGGTAAAGGCGTAATTGACGCTGTCGATCTCTTCGGCCAGCGCCACCGATTCCCGGTACAGCGCCAGCTGATTTTCATCGCTGAAAAAGCGGGCGATCTGCTGGCCTTTGCTCACTTTTTCCCCATCGGACGCCAGGAATTCCACAGTGCCGCCCTGTGCCTGGGCATACACCGGCGTCTCCCGGCGCACAAAAACGCCGCTGGTGGAGATCTTGTCTTCCGCCGTCACTTCCACGGCGTCTGCTGTCACGATCCTTTGGCTCAGGTTGGTGGTGACCTGGTAGCCCATGTACACCAGCACCACCAGCACCACTGCAATCGCGCCTATGTAGGAAAAAAAGGTCTTTCGCTTCATGATGGGCCTCCTGCCCCTGGGTCTTTATTCGTTCTCTTCGCTGCCGTTTCCTTCCTCCCGGTTGGGGTGGTAGTTGACTGTGCGCTGGGGGACGATGGTGGAGATCGCCGATTTGTAGATCAGGTGCTGTATGCCCTCGTTGACCACCAGCACGGTGAAATCATCGTAGGATTCGATGACGCCCCTTTGCTGGAACCCGTTGACCAGGAAGAGCGTCACCGGGATGTGGTTCACCCGGGCCGTGTTCAAAAAGGAGTCCTGCAAAAAGGATTTGTTGTTCGATGTCATAAGTGTGACCCTCCGTTCATATAATTATATATTTTGGCGATTGGCGCCATAGCTATCTTAAAGCCCACTGCCTGACACAATTTGTCGATTCTCGCCCCAGCTGTTCAAACCCTGCCTCATCGCCGTAGCACAGCCAGCGGATGCCCTCCACATGGCGGAACCAGGTGAGCTGCCGTTTGGCGTATTGGCGGCTTTTCTGCCGGATCTGGTCGGCGGCCTCTTCCAGCGTGCACTGGCCTTGCAAATAGCCCACCATCTCTTTGTACCCAATGGCCTGGCCCGCCGTGCCTTGGAGCCACCCCTGCTGCCACAGCTGCCGCACTTCCTCCACCAGCCCTTGTTCCAGCATGGCTGTCACCCGGCGGTTGATCCTGTCGTAGAGCAGCTGCCTGGGCTGGGGGCTCAGCCCCAGCCACAGGGCCTCGTAGCGAGGCGGCAGCGCCTTCGTCCGCCGGTTGTGCTCCGAGATGGTCTCACCGGTGGCCCGCCACACTTCCAGCGCCCGCAGCACCCGTTTTTTGTCGTTGGGGTGGATGCGGCCGGCGCTCTCCGGGTCCACTTGCTGGAGCTCGCGCCACAGCGAGGCCGGGTCCTGCTGCCACAGTTCTTCCAGCTGCCGGCGCAGAGCCGTCTGCTGCCCCCCTTGGGAAAAGCCGTGGCCCCGGACCAAAGCTTCGATATAAAGCCCGGTGCCGCCGCAGACGATGGGCAGCTTGCCTCTGGCCAGGATGTCGTCTACACACTGGGCGGCCTGCTGGGCGTAGCGGGAGACGGAGTATTGCGCCCCCGGTTCCACCACGTCGATCATGTGGTGGGGGGCCTGGGCCTGTTCCCAGGCTGTCGGCTTGGCCGTGCCGATGTCCAGCCGCTTGTAGATCTGCATGGAATCGGCAGAGACGATCTCCCCATCCAGCGCCTGGGCCAGCCGGATGGCCAGGGCGGTCTTTCCGGAGGCGGTGGGGCCCGCCACGATCACCAGCCGCCCCATCAGACGATCCTCTTGAAACATTTTTCGATCTCCGCCCGGCTCATGGAAAACAGCACCGGCCGGCCGTGGGGGCAGGAACGGACCTGTGGATCGGCCAAAATGGCGGCCACAAAGCCTTTCCGCTCGCTTTCATCTGTAAATGTTCCAGCCTTTACAGCCGCTTTGCAGGCAACGCTTTTCACGATATCGTCGTAGGCTTCTGCCTGGGCCTTCTTTCCCTGGAGCAGTTTGTCCGCGATGTCTGACAGCACGAAGCCGATGTCTTCGGGCCGCAGGTACATGGGCACTTGCCGCACGATCACCGCCCCTTCGCCAAAGTCCTCCACCTGGAACCCGGCTTGCTCCAGCTGGCTGCTCTGCTCCAGCAGCGCGTTCTTTTCCGGCCGGCTCAGGGTGACGGTCTCCGGCGCCAGCAGTGTCTGGCCCGCCGTGCCGCCTGCCTGGTCCCGCAGCTTGTTGTAGATCATCCGTTCATGGGCGGCATGTTTGTCGATCATCACCAGGTTTTCCTCCACCTGCACCAGCAGATAGGTGGCGAACACCTCGCCGATGACCCGGAAATCGGGAACAGCGCCGCCCGGAGCAGATGGAGCGGACGCCTTCCCCTGTTCCGTCGCCGCCTTTTCCGGCGCCTGCGGTGTGGGGGCAGGCGATGTGGGGGCAGGCGATGTGGGGGCAGGCGGCGCGCCTGTGATCACGCTCTCCATCTCCAGGCTCTCCTCGGGGGTGATCTCCACTTCAATGCCCCGGGCCCAGCTGCGCGGGGCGGCAGTTGGCCTGTCCGGCACGGCTGCAGGCGGGGAGACCGGTGCGGCCGGCTGCTCTGCTTCCACCCTGCCGGGCGCGCTTTTGGTCTGATAGGGCGCCAGGGATTCCTGGGCCAAAGAGACGGGCGCGGCTTGCTCCGGAAAGGTGAAGGCCTTGGTGCGGTAGGCCGGCCGGGCAGCTTGTACAGGCTGGTATTCCCCGGTGGAAGGGCGGGCCGCCGGGGTAGCTTCTTCCTCTTCCCGGGCAGCGGGGGCCACCGGGTCCAGGCCGTCCAGCGCTGCTGTGATGAACTGGTATACCGCGCTGAACACCTCCCGCTCATGGGAGAATTTGACCTCCAGCTTGGCCGGGTGCACGTTGACATCCACGGCGCCGGTGTTGACCCGCAGGTCCAAAAAGCAGGCCGGGTAACGGCCGCCGGTCAAGCGGCCATGGTATGCCTGTTCCACTGCTGCACTCAGCAGTTTGGAGCGGATGAACCGGCCGTTGACAAAGAAGTTCTGCATGGACCGGTTGGCCCGGGAGTAGGTGGGGCGGGTCACATAGCCCCCTACCTGCACATCCCGCTGGGAGCCGCTGAGGGCCGTCAGTTCCCGGGTAAAATCCTTGCCGTAAATGGCGTAGATCACCGAAAACATGCTGCCGTCCCCCGGCGTATACAGCCCTTCTTTGCCGTCTTTGATGAATTTGACCGCCAATTCCGGGTGGGCCAGCGCCACGTGTTCCACCGACGCCTCCACATAGGAAGCCTCGGTGGAATCCTTCTTCAAAAATTTCATCCGGGCCGGGGTGTTAAAAAACAGGTCTTTGATCAGGATGGTGGTGCCGTCCGGGCAGCCTGTCTCCTCCTCTTCCAGCACCTGCCCCCCTTCCAGCACCAGATGGGTGCCCAGCGGGCTGTGGGCCGTTTTGGTGAACAGATCCACCCGGGAGACGGCGGCGATGGCCGCCAGGGCCTCGCCCCGGAAGCCCAGGGTGCCGATGGCGTCCAGATCGGCCTGGCCCCGTATCTTGCTGGTGGCGTGGCGCAAAAAGGCGGTGCGGGCGTCTTCCGGCTCCATGCCGCAGCCGTCATCCGTCACCCGCAGATAGGTGACGCCGCCGTTGCGGATCTCCACCGTCACAGCCCGCGCGCCGGCGTCGATGGCGTTTTCCATCAGCTCTTTCACCACCGAAGCCGGCCGTTCCACCACTTCGCCGGCAGCGATCATATTGGCTACCTGAGGGGGCAGCACTGCGATTTTTGCCATGGGCTCAGCCCTCCTTTGCCTGCTTGCACAATTCATACAACAGCCCCAGCGCCTCGATGGGGCTCAAGGTGTCAGGCGACAGCTTGCGCAGCCGCTCCACCACGGCGATGCCCGCCACAGCCCCCAGGGAGAGCTGGTCTTCCACCTGGGGCGCCGGGCCGGCAGGCCCGGGGACAGGCGCCGCGGTCTCGATCTCCTTGAGCACCGCTTTGGCCCGGCGGATCACGCTGGCCGGCAGGCCTGCCAGCTTGGCCACTTCAATGCCATAGCTGTCGTCTGCCCCGCCGGGCACGATCTTGCGGAGGAAGGTGATGTCATCCCCCCGTTTTTTGACGGCGATGTTGTAATTCTTCACCCCGTCCAACAGGGTCTCCAGCTCAGAGAGCTCGTGGTAATGGGTGGCGAACAGCGTCTTGGCGCCCAGGGTGCGCTTGTCCGCCACATATTCCAGCACGGCCCGGGCAATGGCCATGCCGTCAAACGTGGAAGTGCCCCGGCCGATCTCATCCAAGATCAGCAGGCTCTTGGCCGTGGCATTTTTCAAGATCTCTGCCACTTCGCTCATCTCCACCATGAAAGTGGACTGGCCTGCCGCCAGGTCGTCGGAGGCGCCCACCCGGGTGAACACCTGGTCGCACACGCCGATGTGGGCGCTTTTGGCGGGGACGAAGCTGCCGCATTGGGCCATGATGACGATCAGCGCCACTTGGCGCATATAGGTGGATTTGCCCGCCATATTGGGGCCCGTGATGATGGCCACCCGGTTTTCCCCGCAATCCATCACGGTGTCATTGGGCACGAACAAGCTGTCTTTCAGCACCCGCTCCACCACCGGGTGGCGGCCGTCCCGGATCTCCAGCCGGTCGGAATAATCCACTTGCGGCATCACATAGCCCTGCCGCTCCGCCGCCGTGGCAAAGGAGCACAGGGTATCCAGGGCGGCGATGGCCTGGGCGGTGCGCTGGATCCGGTCTGCCGCCGCGGCCACCTGGTCCCGCACCTGGCAGAACAGCTGGTATTCCAAAGCGGTGACCCGCTCCCCTGCCGAAAGCATCTGCCCTTCCAGCTCCTTGAGCTCCTGGGTGATGAAACGCTCGCAGTTGGTCAGGGTCTGTTTGCGGATGTAGGTAGCCGGCGCCTGACCGGCGTAGGATTTGGAGATCTCGATGTAATAGCCGAATACTTTGTTGTACCCCACTTTCAGCTTGGGGATGCCCGTGCGCTCCCGCTCCTGCTGCTCGATGGCGGCCAGGCTGCTCTTGCCGCCCTCCATCAGATCCCGCAGCTGGTCCACTTCCGGGCTGAAGCCCCGGCGGATCATGCCCCCTTCCCGCACGGAAAAGGGGGGCTGCTCTTCGATGGCCCGGTCGATCAGCTGGGCCACGTCGGCCAGCGGATCGATCTGCTGGCACAGCTCCGCCAGGTACTGGCTGCAAAAGCCATCCAGCGCCCCTTTGAGGGCTGGCAGGTGCCGGCAAGTCTGCTCCAGGGCCCGCAGATCCCGGCAGTTGGCCGAACCGTAGACGATCCGCCCGATGAGGCGCTCCATGTCCAGCACGCCCTGGAGGCCTTCCAAGATGCCATCCCGCCCCGGGCGGTTTTTCAGCAGGGCCTCCACCGCGTTTTGCCGCAGGTTGATCTGGGAGACGTTGACCAGAGGCTTTTCCAGCCACTGGCGGATGCACCGGCCTCCCATGGCTGTTTTCGTGTGGTCCAGCACCCACAGCAGGCTGCCCCGCTTGCCCCCGGAACGCATCACTTGGCACAGCTCCAGGTTCCTCCGGGCGCCCGGGTCCAATTTCATATATTGGGCCTGGGCGTACACTTCCAGCTGTTTGATGTGTTTCAGGTCATTTTTCTGGGTCTCATGCAGATAGGCCAGCAGCCCGCCCACGGCCTGGAGCATCTGGGGCCGCTGGGCACATTCCTCCTCCAGCCCGCCGGACAGGTCGAAATGGCGGGCGGCCATCTGCCGGGCGGCCTCGGGCAGAAAAGTCCGTTCTGCCGCGTGCTCCACATGGCACCCCAGCCGGGCCTTCAGGAATTCCACCAGCTTCTCGTCGCTGTAAGCCCCGTCGGACAGCACTGCCTCGCTGGGCTCGAACCGGGCCAGCTCGCTCTGCAGGCTGGCAGAGGGGTCTTTTTCATCGATCTGGGTGGCCTGCATCTGGCCGGTGGACATGTCGCCAAAGACGATGCCCGCCCCGGCGCTGTCTTGGTAGATGCCGCAGATGAAGTTGTTCCGGGTCTCTTCCAGCATGTTGCTCTCGATGACCGTGCCCGGCGTGATCATGCGGATCACATCCCGCTTCACCAGCCCCTTGGCCGTGGCCGGGTCTTCCATCTGTTCGCAGATGGCCACTTTGTAGCCTTTGGCGATCAATTTGGCAATGTAGCTGTCCGCACTGTGGAAGGGCACGCCGCACATGGGGGCCCGCTCTTCCAGCCCGCAATCCCGGCCGGTGAGCACCAGCTCCAGTTCCTGGGAGGCCACTTTGGCGTCGTCGAAAAACATCTCGTAAAAATCGCCCAGCCGGTAAAACAGGATGCTGTCTTTGTTCTGCTCCTTGATCTGCATGTACTGCTGCATCATCGGGGTCAATTCCGCCATGGTACCGCCCCTCCTCACTGGGCTTGCACGGCCCCAAACAGGGCCCAGGTGGTGTGTTTTTCAATTTTGGCTTCCACAAACCGGCCCACCAGGGCCGGGTCGCCCTTGAGCCGCACCAGCTTTTGCCCCTGGGTGCGGGCGGTCAGCGGGTATTCCGGGTCATCGCCCAGGCCATCCACCAGCACCCGCATGGTCTGGCCCACGCAGGCGGCGTTCCGCCGGTTGGAGATCTGGTTCTGCACCTGCAGCAGCTGCTCAAAGCGGCGCTTTTTCTCCTCCATGGGGGTGTGGTCTTCGATGCGGGCGGCCACCGTGCCCTCCCGCCGGGAGTAGATGAAGGTGAACAGGTTGTCAAACTCCACTTGCTCCACCAGGGAGATGGTCTGCTGGAATTCCTCTTCCGTCTCATTGGGGAAGCCCACGATCACGTCGCTGGTCAGCGAGAGCGAAGGCATATACCGGCGGGCCAGCGCCACTTGGGCCAGGTACTGCTCCCGGTCATAGGAGCGGTTCATGGCTTTGAGCACCCGGCTGCTGCCCGATTGGAAGGGCAGGTGCAGATGCTTTGCCACTTTGTCGCACTCCGCCATGGTGGCAAACAGCTTTTCCGAAGCGTCTTTTGGGTGGCTGGTCATAAACCGCAGCACAAAATCGCCGGGCACCTGGCTGAGCATGCGCAGCAGGTCGGCAAAATCACAATCGAAATCGCAGCCCCGGCCATAGGAGTTCACGTTTTGCCCCAGCAATGTGATGTCTTTATATCCCTGGCGCACCAGCTCTTCCAGCTCGGCCCGCACCGCTTCGGGCCGCCGGCTGCGCTCCCTGCCCCGCACATAGGGGACGATGCAATAGGTGCAGAAGTTGTTGCACCCGTACATGATGGGCAGCCAGGCCTTCACCTGCCGGTCCCGGTTGGGGGTGACGCCCTCCACGATCACCCCTTCCTCGTCGCCGGAGATATCGAATACCCGTTTGTCGCCCGAGAGCCGCTGCCACAGCAGTTCGGGGAATTTATAGAGCACATGGGTGCCGAACAAAAGGTCCACCACCGGAAAGCTCTTTTTCACTTTGTCCCGCACATGGGACTGCTGGGCCATGCAGCCGCACATCGCCACCACCAAGCCCGGGTGCCGCCGCTTCACATGGGTCAGAGCCCCCACATTGCCGAACACCCGCTGCTCGGCGTGTTCCCGTATGGCACAGGTGTTCAGCAAGATCAAATCGGCTTTTTCCGGGTCATCGGTAAAGCCAAAGCCCATATCCACCAGCATGCCCCGCAGCAGCTCGGTATCCGCCTCGTTCTGCTGGCAGCCGTATGTGTCTGTCAAAGCCAGATGCTGGCGGTCCAGCCTGGCCATATAAAACTGGCGCACCTGCTGGGCAAATCCCTGCTGGCGGTCCAGCTCTTCTTCTGAAATTGTCACAGGTCCCTTTTTCATGAAGTACCTCCGGTCCTTTTCACGTTGATATATAACTATATCACTTTTCCCGTTTTTTCGCAATCTTTCGCTTTGCTGGAAAGGCAGAAGGCTGGCGATCTTTCTTTCGCCTCAAAAGCGGCGGCACAAAAAAGAGAGGGGCGCGCCCCTCTCCTTTTTTCTCGATTCACTGCAATACAAAAGCGCCGTTGCGGAACCCGATGGTGCTGTATTCCACACCGGTCTGCTGCAAGACTTGGTTGACTGTTTGGGATATGCCCTGGCAAAGGTCCTGGGGCAGCATCCCCGGGTCCAGTTCCGTGCCGTTGACCCGCAGCGCCGCAGGCGAAAGCTGGATCTTGCCGCTCTCGCCACCTGTGCAGCGAAAAGCCACCACCAAAGGCGCCTGTTTGGGCAGCATGGAAAGGAACAGATTCCCTTTGAGCCCCATATTGACCCCGCAGCGCTGCAGATAGTCCCGAAAGCCATCCCGGTCTGCCGTGGCGGCTACGGCCACCAGCCCGTTGCCGCTGATCGCCACCCGCACATTTTCCACAGGCAGATCGGCCGGCAGCATTTTTTTCAGCATGCCGGCCGCGTATTCTTCTGTGATGAGCGTTTCGCCCATACCCTGCATTCCTCCTTCGCCCTGCTGTGTTGTCATCTGGTCCATCCGGGGCCGGTGGATCTCTGTCTGCTGCCCGGCATTTTGCTTGTTTTGAAAAAAGATGCTGCCGATCAGCACAGCACAGGTGATCAGGCAGGCGATGCACACGGCCACATACAGCCGCCCTCTTGTTTTTTCCGACACGTCATCTCCCTCCCAGCTTGCTCCATTCTATGCGGTGCCGGGCGAAAGTAGACCGCTCTCCCAAGGCAAAACAAAAAGCAGCCGGGCATGGCGCCTGCGGCTGCTTGGTGTCTTTATGTCATTGGGGCGTTAGAAGTAACGGCGCCCTTTGCCCTCTTCTTCCAGATCCACGTTATAGGGGGCGATCAGAAAAGTACCGGCGGCGATCTGAGAGATGTGGCCATCTCTTGCATAGGCAGCGCCGCTGATGAAATCGATCATCCGGCGGGACAGATCCACCGGCGTATGCTGCAAATTGAGCACGACGGTGTGCCCTTCCCGCAGGTGGTCCACCACCACGCTGGAATCGTCAAACTGGTTGCTCTTCATCACCACCACTTGATGGGCGATCTCCCGTTTGGGTTCCTGCACCGGCGTCTCCCGCTGGATGGGCCGGGCCTGCAAAGCACGGTTGTCCTCTTCTCCGTAATACTCGTCGTATTCTTCGTAATCGTCTTCGTCGCCGTATCCCATAAAGGCTTTGATCTTTTCTAGCACTTTGCCATTCCTCCGTTGCTTCCACGTCCCGCCAAGGCGGTTTGTCCTTGCCGCATGGTTCTTTCCTGCATTTGATTATATCGCAGATCCACTGGTTTGACAAGGCGTAATTTCCCGTTTCCGGGCAGATTTCCAGCAAAAGTTTCTGCATTTGCCGGCAGGAAGCCCTATTTTGCTGTGCATTTTCCCAAAAAGTCCGGCGGGATGGGTTCCGGGGACAGCAGGGCATACACCAGCAGGTAATAGGCGGGCAGCCTCTCCCCCGCCCACAGCATAGGGCAGCCCAGCAGCTGGTCCGCCATACCGGCCACGTCGAACCCGATGGATTCCAGCGACAGGCGCATGCGCTCCGGGTGGCGGCAGGGCTGGCTGGGGCGCGTACACTGCCGGCACAAACGGCAGCTGCCCCCGTATAGGGCCAGGGAGCCCGGATGTGCCGCCTCGGCCTGCCACAGGCGGCTGTCCCACGCTTGCCGCACTTGGTCCAGGGCCTGCTCCGTCACCTGCCGCACGGCCGCCTTGCCCTGGGTCTGCTCCAAAGTGGGCCGGTCGAAGCGCACTTGGACCCCTACCAGGGCACACCAGGGATAGCGGTCCAACGCCGGCGCTTCCCCCTGCCCATAGGGCGGGCAGCACCACATTGCCCCATACCGGTGGCAGTCTTTGCAATAGGCCAGGAATTTGGGCGGGTCATAAAACCCTGCCAGCTGTTCCCGCTTGACGATCCGCTGCAAGATGCGCTGTTCCGCCACGGCTCAGCCCTCTGCTTTGTCTTCTTTTTTCCGGATCAGTTCCACGATATCGCCAAACCGGCTCATGATATAGCCGTAATTGTCCCGCTTGTGGGGCACCATGCAGTTGCTGCAATCTTTGACGCCCCCGTAGGCATAGGTGAAATTGCCGCCGCATTTGTCGCCCAGCGCATACAGGGGGCAGTAGCAGAACAGGCAGTTGAAGTTGTCTGGGTCATCGGTCTTGTGGCAAGGGAAAAATTCGCAATTTTTGTGGCTGAAAAAAGAATACTGGGTGCCGCGCCACAGGCCGTTGTCCTCATACAGGTCGGGGATCTCTTTGATAATATCTTTTTCTTCCATGGAGCAATTCTCCTTTCCATCTTTCCAGTTTTTATCTTTATGCCGGCACCGGGCCAGCCGTCTGCCGCTTTTTTCCGTGCTGCGCAGCCGCCCCTTCCCAGGGCTGCTTCCGGTTCCAGTATACCCCCTTCCCCGTCCGCCGTCAATCGCCGGAAAGAGGGCCGCCCCGACAGGCAAAACCCCCGCAGCGTCCGCAGGCGCCGTGGGGGTCTATGGTGCTTCCGGTCATTCCGCTGTCTGCTGCAGCGCCATCCGCCGGCGCAGCCAGCCGCCCTTCCAATAATAGAGGACGAACAAGACGGATGTGATGATCCAGGTGATGGGGTAGCTGACGATCAGGGTGGAAAACGTGCGGTGCAGCGGCAGGACCGCAAAGATCCACACCACCCGCAGCACGCAGACGCCGCCGCAGGTGATGAGCATGGGGATCAGCGAATCCCCGGTGCCCCGGATGGCGCCGGACAAGATCTCGATGCACACAAAAGTGATGTACCAGGGGGCCAGCTGCCGCATGATGGACACCCCTTCCTGCAGCACGGCGGCATCGGTGCTGAACAGGCTGATGAGGGGCGAGGCGAAGACACAGAACAGCACGCTGGTCACGATGGTGGTGCCCGCCGCCATCAGCATGCACACTTTGACGCTCTTGTGCATGCGTCCATACTCCCGGGCGCCGAAGTTTTGCCCTACGAAGGTGGTGATGGCCACGCCGTAAGCGCCCAGGATCATCCAGAAAAAGCCGTCCACTTTCCCCTGGGCCGTCCACGCCGCGATGGTATCGGTGCCAAAGGAGTTGACGCAGGACTGGATGAGGATGTTGGAAATGGAATACATATCCGCCTGGATGCCGGCCGGCAGGCCGATCTTGATGATGTTTTTCAAAATGGGGGCGGTAAAGCGGATCTCCCGCAGTTTCAATTGATAGGCCCCTTCTTTGCGCAGCGCCAGCACGATCAGCACGGCGCTGACCACCTGGGAGATCACAGTGGCCAGGGCGACGCCCACCACCTGCCAGCCGAACACCACCACGAACAGCAGGTCCAGCACGATGTTGGTCAGGCAGGCGCTGATGAGGAAGTACAGAGGGCGCCGGGTGTCGCCCATGGCCCGCAGGATGCCCGCGCCGATGTTATAGATGAAGCTGGCAATGGTGCCGCAAAAGTAAATGCGCAGATAGGTCAGGGCATACCCCATGATATCCCCCGGCGTCCCCATGGCTGCAAGGGCCGCCCGGGAAAAGGCCACGCCGATGACCATGATGAACGCGCCGGCCACAATGGCCAAAGCGATGGAGGTATGGATAGACCGGCCCACTTCTTCGTGCTGGCGGGCGCCGTAATACTGGGCGATGACAACAGTGGCGCCCGATGCGATGCCCACGAACATATTCACCAAAAAGTTGATGAGCACGCTGGTGGTGCCGCCTACAGCGGCCAAGGCTTCTTTTCCCACGAATTGGCCGACGATCATGGCGTCTGCCGTATTGTAGAGCTGCTGAAAAAATGTGCCCAGCAAAATGGGGAAAAAGAAATAGAGCAGCTGTTTCCAGATCACCCCTTGGGTGATGCGGTTTTCCATTGCGGTCTCGGTCATAGGCCTTTGTTCCTCCCACTCTTCTTGTGATTCCGGCGATTGCCTGAGCCCCATTATATCCGGCCTGCAAAAGGGCTGTCAAGGTGTTTTGCTTGCATGCTGCCGCCAATCTTTTGCCATGCTTTGGGGCGGGTTTCTGTATGCTTTGACAACAGACTGCCGCGCCGCCCCATGGTGCGTTTCGGCCGCCCGGCCTCCCCTGCAAAAGTTTTACTGCATCTTGGCTCCCGGGCCGCAAAAAGAAATGTGCCCTATAGCGGACTCCCCCTGCCCGGCCGCAGACGGCAAAAGACCGGCCCCGCCAGCCCATCGGCTGCGCGGGACCGGCCTGCCAAACCGATCCAGTCTTCTGTTTACACTTTGATCTTGGCTTCGCCGGCGTGTACCGCCTGGTAGCGGTCCAGCACAGGCTGCACACAGTTCTTCAAAAAGTCTTCGGTCTGCATGGCGGCGCAGCCGGTGTATTTTTCCGGCGACAGGATGCCTTGCAGCTCCTCTTCCGTCACCCCGAACATGGGGTCTGCCGCGATGCGGGCGATCAGGTCGTTCTGGCCGCCCTCCATCTTCACTTGGCGTGCCGCCGCCATGGAGTGCTCTCGGATGCGCTCGTGGAGCTCCTGCCGGTCGCCGCCCCGGCGCACCGCATCCATCATGATGTTTTCCGTGGCCATAAAGGGCAGCTCTTCCCGCAGGTGCTTTTCGATCATCTTGGGATATACCACCAGGCCCTCGGAAACATTGAGGTACAGGTTCAAAATGGCGTCGCAGCACAAAAAGCCCTCTGCAATGCTCAGGCGCTTGTTGGCGCTGTCGTCCAGGGTGCGCTCAAACCACTGGGTGGCCGCCGTGATGGCCGGGTTCAGCGAATCGATCATCAGGTAGCGGGCCAGGGCGGCCATGCGCTCGCACCGCATGGGGTTGCGCTTGTAGGCCATGGCCGAAGAGCCGATCTGGTTCTTCTCAAAGGGCTCTTCCATCTCTTTCATGTGCTGCAGCAGGCGCATATCGTTGCTGAATTTGGCGGCGCTCTGGGCGATCTGGGCCAGCACGCTCAGCACCCGGAAATCCACCTTGCGGGAATAGGTCTGGCCCGAGACCGGCACGCAGCCCTCGAAGCCCATTTTTTTGGCGATGATGCCGTCCAGCTGGCGCACTTTGCCGTAATCGTTGTCGAACAGCTCCAAGAAGCTGGCCTGGGTGCCGGTGGTGCCCTTGCTGCCCAGCAGCTTCAGGTCATCGATGGCCCGCTGGGTGTCTTCGATGTCCATCAGCAGGTCGTTGATCCACAAAGTGGCGCGCTTGCCCACGGTGGTGGGCTGGGCGGGCTGGTAATGGGTGTAGCCCAGGGTGGGCATGGCCTTGTACTCCTCGGCGAACCGGCTCAGGCGCCGCAGCACCTCCACCAGTTTGGAAAGCACCAGCTGGAGCCCTTCCCGCATGATGATCACATCGGTGTTATCGCCCACATAGCAGGAGGTGGCGCCCAGGTGGATGATGGGCCGGGCCGTGGGGCAGCACTCCCCATAGGTGTGCACATGGGCCATCACATCGTGGCGGAATTTGCCTTCGTATTCCGCCGCCTTCTCAAAGTCGATGTCCTCCACATGGGCCTTCATCTCATCGATCTGCTGCTGGCTGATCTCCAGCCCCAGCTCCCGCTCGGCCTCGGCCAGGGCGATCCACAGGCGGCGCCAGGTGGAGAATTTTTTCTGGGAGGAGAACAAAAATTTCATCTCGTCGCTGGCATAGCGGGAATTCAGCGGCGTTTCATAGGTGCGGTTGTCGTTCAAATCCATCTACCTCTTTTCCGTCAAATCATTGCCTTCGTCTCATTTATTCTACACAAAAGGCCAAAGCCTTGCAAGCTTTTCCTACCGGCCAGCCGACCCGGCCCGGGCCAGCTCGTCTGCCACCCGCCGTTTCCACCGGCCGCTCCGGTACCGCAGGGTGAAGCACACCAGGGCAAATACCCAGCTGGCCCCTTCGCTCAGGGCGATGACGTCGCTGCCCAGCACGCCGGCCAGCCCATAGGAGAGGGCGACCCGCAGCCACAGGGCGGCGATGTTCACCACCGCGGGGAAGGCCACATCTTTGACGCCCTGCAAAAAGCCGCCCACGCTCTCGTTGCATGCCAGCACCGGGTAAAAAGCGGCCAGCAGCCAGAAGAAGCGCTGCCCCAGATCCATCACCTCTTCCGGCACGCCGAACAGACCCACGATGAAGCGGCCGCCGAACACCAGCAGCACCGTGATGCACAGTGCCACGCCCACGGCCAGGCGGCGGCCACGGCGCAGGCATTCCAGCGCCCGCTGCCGGTCCCCTGCGCCGATACTTTGGCCGGTGAACACCGAAATGGCGGTGGACATATTCAAAATGGGCAGAATGGCCAGCGAATCCACTTTATAGCTGGTGGTGATGGCGGCCACCACATCCACGCCAAAGGAATTCATCACGCTTTGCAGCAGCAGGGAGCCCAGGGAGCTGGCCCCGGATTGGATGACCCGCGGCAGGCTGAGCTTCAGCCCTTCGGCCAGGCAGGCCCTGCTGGCCGCCCGGGGCGACAGCGTGAAGTAAAAGCCGCCTTTCCCCTGGCGCAGATACCACAGCAGGTAAAAGGCCGACAGGGCCTGGGCGATGACCGTGGCGACGGCGGCGCCGCGGATGCCCCACTCCAGCCCCCAGACCAACAGCAGATCCAGCCCCACATTGACCAGGGATGCCAGAATGATCGCCACCAAAGGGGTGCGGCTGTTCCCCGTGCCCCGCAGCAAAGCGCCGGCCAAGTTGTACAGCGCCAGAAAGGGGATGCCCAAAAACACCACGCTCAAATACTCCGAAGCGCCGGCCAGCAGCGCTTCCGGCGTGTGCAGCAAAGACAGCAGCCCCCGGTGCAGGCACAGCCCTATGCCGGCCAGAGCCAAAGAGCCCGCCAGCAAAAACAGGCCGAAAGTCGCAGCCACCGCCGTGGCCTTCTTCCGCTCCCCCGCCCCCCAGGCATGGGAGACCAGGATGGTGCAGCCTGTGACCAGGCCGGTGCACACGTAGATGAACAGATTCAAAATGGGGCCGGAGGCCCCTGCGGCAGCCAGCGCTTCTTCGCCCAGCACATTGCCGATGATCAGGCTGTCGACGATGTTGTACAGCTGCTGCAGCAGGCCGGAGAGGATCAGGGGCAGGGCAAACCAAAACAGCTCTTTGGCAAGGCCGTTGTTCCGGGACCCGGCACTGCCGCCGGCGCCTCTGTTTTCCCCTGGTTCCATTGGGCCGCTCATTGTCCCTGCTCCTCTTGGGCGGGGAAAAGGGCGGGCAGCATGGCTTCCAGCAGCACGCCGTCAATGGGCGGCGTGCCCGCCTGGTGGGTCCGCTCCACGCAGCGGTACACGAAGTCCACCGCACGCTCTACGGCAAATGCCAGCTCGCCGGGCCGCCGCAGCAGCGCCGTCAGCAGCACCGAGGCGAACAGGTCCCCTGTCCCCGGGAAATAGGCGTCCACCTGGGGCCGCAAAATCAGGCCGCTGGCCCCCGTTTGGGTGCGGAAGGCGGCGCCCACTTGTCCTTTGCCGTCGTGTATCCCGGTGATCACCACGGCAAAGGGCCCCAGCGCCCCCAGCCGTTCCAGATACCGGCTGACAAAGGCCGGTTCATCCCGCCAGGCGTCGGGCGCCTCCCCCAGCAGCATGGCGGCCTCTGTCAAATTGGGGGTGATGACATCGGCCCGGGCGCAGTAATCCGCCATCTGCCGGGCAAAGGTCGGCCCAAAGGCGCCGGCATAGGCTTTGCCGTTGTCCCCCATCACCGGGTCCACCAGCAGCAGGCTCCCCGGCTTGGCGCAATGTTCTTTCAAATAGAGCATCGACTGGCTCTGGGCCATATCGCTCATATAGCCGCTGTACAGCCCGTCGAACCGGCAGCCGATCTGCTTCCAGTTCTCCACCGTGGCGGGCAAGTCCGCCGTCAGATCCCGGATGTGGACATCTGGGTAGGCGGTATGGGCAGAAAGCACTGCGCCCACCAGCGGGCAGCACTGGATCCCTGCCGCCGCGCATACGGCGATGGCCGTCGTCATCGAGCCGCGGCCAAAGCCCGAAATGTCATGCAGAGCCGCTATTCTCTTGTGTTCCATACACTCTCCCCTTCTTCCGGCAAAGCCGGGCGATCCCAAGCGGCGCCACCGGTAGCCCGCCCTTTTTTCTTTTCATCCCCGCCTGGATTTTCCCGGGCCTCTGGCGGCCCGGTGTCTCTCCCCGTTGCCCGCCCGCCGGCAGGGCATAGTTTGGGCAGGGTGCTTGTATACATAGAGCAAGGGCGCAGCGGACCGCCACGCCCTGGGGATATCTTACCACATCCTTCTCCAAAATGCATCTCTAACTTTTACGCAGCAAAGGAGCAAAGAACATGCGAGAACATTGGAAACGTCTTTTCCCCCTGGCAGCCCTGTTGCTGGCATTGCTGGCCCCCCATTGCAGGGCCGTGCAGCCCCAGGTGCGGGGCGTTTGGGTATCCACTGTGCTCAACTTGGATTACCCTTCTGCCCAAGGGCTGGACAAGGCCGCCCTGCAGCAGGAGCTGGACCAGGTGCTGGACACGGCGGAGGCCGCCGGCTTCAACGCCGTCTTCTTTCAGGTGCGGCCCTGTGCCGACTCCTTCTATCCCTCCCAGATCTTCCCCTACAGCGTGTACCTGACCGGCCAGCAGGGCCAGTCGCCCGACGGCGCTTTTGACCCGCTGGCCTATTTGGTGGAGCAGGCCCACGCCCGCCAGATGCAAGTGCACGCCTGGATCAACCCCTACCGGGTGACCCAGAACAGCCCCGGTTCGCTGGAGGCCGGCCTGAACCAGCTGGCCCAGTGGCACCCGGCCCGGCAGGACCCTTCCCTTGTGCGCCTGTGCCAGGGCAACTTGTATTTCGACCCCGGCCTCCCCCAGGTGCGGGAGCTGATCGTGGCGGGCGCCCGGGAGATCGTCCAGGCCTACCCGGTGGACGGCATCCACCTGGACGATTACTTCTACCCCTCCACCGAATTTGATGACGCCCAGACATACGCCCAATACGGCGGCGGTCTTTCGCTGGACGATTTCCGCCGCCAAAGCGTGGACCAGCTGATCCAAGAGTTGGGCCAAGCGGTCCACGAAGCGCGCCCCGGCTGCCTGTTCGGCGTCTCCCCCGCCGGCATCTGGGCCAACGCCTCCTCTTTGGAAGGCGGCAGCGACACCCGGGGCAATGAGAGCTATTTTCAGCAGTACGCCGACAGCCGCAAATGGGTGCAGCAGGGCTGGCTGGATTACATCGCCCCTCAGCTCTACTGGTATTCCGGCCAGCCGGAAGCGGATTTTTCCAAGCTGCTGGATTGGTGGTGCGGCGTGACCCAGGGCACCGGCTGCCAGCTGTGGCCCGGCCTGGCGGCTTACAAAGCCATGGGCCAAGGGGATGGCGCCGCCTGGCAAGGCACGGCGGAGATCGAAAGCCAGCTGGCGCAGATCGGCGGCAGCCAAGGGGCCACAGGCTGCATCTTGTTCCGCTACGGCTCCCTGACGGCCCAGCCCCAGCTGCTGGACGCAGTGGCCGGCTGCTGGAAAGAAGATGGCGGCTCAGGGCAGACAGAGCAGGCCTCTGCCCCGCCCACCGGGGCCCTGGCGGTCTCCCGCCCTACAGAGGCCATCCGCACGCACCTATCTTCCTTTTATTTCTGCGGCGTGTCCGACCCCGCCCAGCCGCTGACCATCAACGGTCAGACCGTGCTCACCCGGGCGGCGGACGGCAGCTGGGGCGTCTTGCTGCCGCTGGAAGAAGGGCGCAACACCTTTACCATCCAAAACGGCGGCGATACCCTGCGCCGCTACGTGCTGCGCCAGACGGTGCCCGCCGCCCAAGGCGCCGCCTTCCCCCTGGGGGACACCTACCAGCCCCAGGGCCAGGAGATCCCGCTGGCGCTGGAGGGCCGGGCAGGCGGCCAAGCCGTGGCCCTGTTCTGCGGCCAGGCGGTGCCCTTGTCCTATCAAGATGGGGCCTACCGGACCCAATGGGCCCTTCCGGGCGGCAGCCGCGACCAGGTGACGGCCTATGGCTCCCCCCTCTATGTGGTGGAGCGGCACGGGTTCGTCACCGCCACTTTTTCCACCGGCCAGGTGTACCAGATCGGCGGCGACGTCTCCCTGGGCTGCCGGGTGGAAACGGACTTGTGCGACGTGTTCGCCCAGGCCGATTCCAGCCAGGGCAGTGTGGATGTGCTGCGCCAAGGGATGGAAGGGCCGGTGGACCGGGTGGAAAACGGCTATGCCCATTGCCGGGGGGCTGGATACCTGCGCCTGGAAGACATCCAGCTGTTCACCGGCTGGCAGGACAGCCCCCAAGTGCTGCCCTCCGGTGCGGAGCAGGCCGATGACGAGGTGCGCTTGACGTTTTCGGGCCCCCACAGCCTGATGGCCCTGTGCCGGTACGAAAACAGCGCCTTTACCGTCACCTTCCCCGGCGCTGTCTCCAAATTCCCCCTCACCGGCGATGTGCTGGCCCAGAGCACCACCGGCATCCAGGATGGGGCTTTGGCCTATACCTTCACCTTGAAAGATTTCACGCCCCAGGGGTATTACTGGGAGCCCACCCCCCAGGGGGCCACGCTGGTCATCCGGCAAAAGGCGCAGCCCTCCCAAGGGCTGGAAGGGGTAGAGATCTTGCTGGACGCGGGCCACGGCGGCAGCCAGAGCGGCACCCAGGGCTGCGGCCCGGAGCAGCCGGAAAAGCAGGTGAACCTGCGGATGGCACAAGCGCTGCAGGCCAAGTTGGAAGCCCTGGGCGCCCAAGTGCGCCTGACCAGGCAAGACGACAGCGACGTGACGCTGCGCCAGCGCTACCAGCGGTCTTTTGACCAGATGCCCGACCTGTTTTTATCCCTGCACTGCAACAGCGCGCCGGATGATGCGGACCTGACCGGCTACCAGGGGGTGACGGCCTATTGCAGCGGCGCCCTCTCCCAGCCCCTGGCCCAAAGCCTGGCCCAGGCGGCGGAAAGCACGGGCCGGGCGGCAAACCCCGCCGTAGACGACAGCCTGCTCTATCTGTGCCGCCAGCCCCACACCACCGCCATCCTGCTGGAAAACGGCTATCTGCCCAACCCCTATGAATATTCCGCCATCACATCCGATGAGGGGATCGACCAGCTGACTGAGGCCCTGGCCCAGGCCATCTTGGAATATTACAGCAAAGACAGCAACGGATCGTGAGCCCGGCAGGTTGCCGGCAAACAAAAACAGGCGGGGAATCTTCCCGCCTGTTTTGCGCTGCCTCGGCGCCTCAATCTTCCGCCCCTGTTTTGCACTGGAACCGGGCTGTCTGCTCTTGCAAGAGCTGTGCCTGGGAGAAGAGCTCCTGGCTGGCAGCCGCCGATTGCTCGCTGGCGGCGCTGTTGCTCTGCACCACCGAGGCGATCTGCCCGATCCCCTCGGTCACCTGGCCGATGGAAGCCGCTTCCCCCTGCACCAGTTCTGCGATCTCGCCGATCTCCTGGGCCGAGCGGCCCGCCCGCTCCAGCGCGCTGGCCAGGGCCTGTGACACACCGTCCATCGTCTGGTTCCCCTGCTCTACCGCACGGATGGAATTTTCGATCAGTTCTTTGGTGGCCTTGGCCGCCCCATCCGATTTGCCGGCCAGATTGCGCACCTCGTCGGCCACCACGGCGAAACCTTTGCCCGCCGCCCCGGCACGGGCTGCCTCCACCGCGGCGTTCAGCGCCAAGATGTTGGTCTGGAAGGCAATGTCTTCAATGGTCTGGATGATCTCCCCGATCTGGATGGAAGCCCGGCTGATCTGCCCCATCGCCTGGGTCATCCGTTCCATCTGCCGGTGGGTGTTTTCGATCCCCTCGCCGGCGCTTTGGGCATCCCGGCGGGCCTGCTCCGCCGTCTGGACGTTCCGTTCCGCGTTGTTTGCGATGTCATCCAAGGTGGCGGACAGCTGCTGGATGGCGCTGGCCTGCTCAGTGGCCCCCTGGGCCAATGCCTGGGAGCTGTTGGCGATCTGCTGGGCGCTGCCGGATACTTGGCCGGCGGCCTGCCGGATCTGCCCCATGGCAGCCGACAGGGTGCCGGTCAGGCGGCCCAGAGAGGCCTCGATGGAGTGGAAGTCGCCGATGTAGGGCTGGCAGGTGCTCACCGTAAAATTGCCTTGGGACAGTTCTGCCATGATGCGGTTGAGGTCCCCCACATAGGAGCCAATGGTGTCCATCGACTGCTGCAGCGTGGCGGCCAACTGGCCCAGCTCGTCTTCTGCCTGGTACTCCAGCGCAAAAGACAGCTGGCCTTTGGACAAGCCTTGGCTTTTTTCATGGATGTACAAGATCGGCCTGACGATGTGGCGCACCACGTAAAACACCAGGCTGAGCAGGCAGGCCAAAGAAAGGGCAAGGCAAACAACGGAGAGGATCTGCATCGTCCGGATCACCCAGGCCATGTTTTGTTCCGCCTGCTGGTTCAGTTCCCCGCTCCGCTCAACCACCTGGTCCAGCAGCTCCACCAGCGTGTTCACATTGTGCTGGATGGTATTCTGATAATAGCTTTGGGCCTGGGCCGGATCCTCTTCCAGCAGAGCCAGAGCCTCTGTCGCCGACCCATGCAGCTGCTGGTGCAGCGGCATCAGGCTGTTCTTCAAGGCCAGAATGGTCCCGTCCGCCGTCTCCTCTTCCCCATAGAGCCACTGGCCCAGTACACAGCTTGTGTCATCGGTGCTTCCGGTGAATTCGGTGCCAGCATACAAGGCATTGCTCAGGTTGCTGCACCATTTGTAATGGGCAGCCTCGGCGGCGTTGGCTCGGATCTCCAGCTGGGCGGCCTGTTCTTGGGCCTGGCTGGCTTGGCTCATCCGCTGAATGCCCCAGTTGACCACTGCACTCAGCAGCAGCGTCGCACACAGGGTGGCAGCCACCCTGCCCCACACCGCCCTTTTGATGCTCTTTTTCATCCTGTTTCGTTCCTCTCTGTCAGTTTGCACATTTTCATCATTCCTTTCGGCACACTTTCCTCAAACCTTAACGCATTTTGGCAAATTTCTCGTTGTTCTCTTTCTTTTGCGCCTGCCGTTCCCTTTATGCAAAACAGCCAAATTCCAGTGTAAAATCTCTCCATGCTCCCTCGCTTGCCCGCCGGCGCTCCATCCACTATACTAAAAACAGCGGGGCACAGACCCCAGCACATAAGGGAGGTCGTTTTTCCATGACGGATCAAAAAACCATGGCGCGGGCCATTGAAATCTTGAAAGAACAGCGGTATTACGACAGCATCCAGGGCCTGATGGGCTGGGACCTGTGGGAAGGCCTTTCGGAAAAAGGGCAGCCTTACCGCCAGGAGGTCAGCGGCTACTTCACCCGCCAGGCCCTGGACCAGTTGAAATCGCCGGAGACCAAAAAAGTGGTGGACGCCCTGCGGGAGATGGGCCCGGGGGATTTTGCCGACGTCTATGAGCAGGGCGTGGCCCACGCCCTCATCGACCGCTACCAAAACGCGGTGCAGGTGCCCGAAGAGCTCCAGGTGGAACTGCGCAACTACACGGGCCGGGCCCAGATGGCTTGGCGGGATGCGCTGGACCACAACAGCTTTGAAGAATACCAGCCCTGGATCGAAGGCCTGTTCCAGCTAAAACGCCGGGTGGCGGAGGCCATCGACCCCAACCGCCCCACCTTCGACGTGCTGTGCGATACCACCGACGAGGGCATCGACACCGCCCAGGTGGGCGCGATCTTCGCCAATTTGAAGACCGGCATCATGGAGATCTTAGACGCCATACGGGAGCAGCACCAGGCCATCGACACCAGCGTGCTGGATGTGGAATACACCCATCAGCAGATCCGCGACACCGCCTATGAGATCAACCTGCTCACGGATTTTGACGGCGCCTGCGCCCATGACAGCCACGTGCTCCACGGCATGTGCACCGGCGTCGGCCCCCGGGACAGCCGCATCGCCATCAGCTACAAGGGCACCTGGGGCGGCATCTTCACCATGCTCCACGAGGGCGGCCACGGCCGGTACAATTACAGCTCCAGCCAGCGGGCCATCGACTGCGGCCTGTGGGGCGGCCTGCGGGGCTCCATGCACGAGGGCCAGGCCCGGTTCTACGAAAACATCATTGGCAAATCGCCGGAGTTTTGGCAGATCGCCTACCCGGTGGTGCTGCGCCACTTCCCCCAGCTCAAGCAAGTGCCCCTGGAAAAATTCTACATGGCTTTGATGAAGGTCACGCCCAGCGTCCACCGCATCACCGCCGATGAGCTGACTTACAGCCTGCACCCCATCCTCCGCTTTGAGATGGAAAAAGACTGGTTTGACGGCAAGACCAAGACAAAGGACTTTCAGGAGATCTGGAACGCCAAATACCAGGAAGCTTTCGGTTTGATGCCCAAAGACGCCCGGGAAGGCGTCTTGCAGGATATCCACTGGGCTTCGGGCCATGTGGGCTATTTCCAGAGCTATACCCTGGGCAACCTGTATGGCGGCATGCTGTTGGAAGCCATGGAGCAGGACATCCCCCAATGGGAGCAGCAGATGGCCAAAGGGGAATTCAGCGCCATCAACGGCTGGCTGCATGAGCATGTCCATCAATATGGCATGGCCATCCCGCCCCAGCAGCTGCTGCGCCAGGTCACCGGAAAAGATCTGACGGAAGAGCCTTTCCTCCATTATCTGCGCCGGCGCTACCTGACAAAGCTGCGCTGAGCCAAAAGGGCGCGCTGTGCCCTTGCTTTGCCCCTTGTGCGGCTGGCTGAGCGTACCGCCCGGAAAACCGGGCGGTACGCTGTATTTTTGCCTTATTCTATTTGCCTGCGAGCCCGCGCAGCACCATGATGGCCGCTTCCGCCCGGGTGCAGTAGTCATCGGGCCGGGTGCCGTCGGTGATCCCTGCGGCCACGGCTTGGGCCAGCTCCGTCTCATACCAGCGTGCCGCTGGACCCGTGCCGGCCGTCGGCCCTGCCGCCCCATCGGCTGTGCCGCCGGGGCTTTCCGTTCCGGCTGTCGGGCCCTCCTGACCCGCTCCGAAGTAGCCCAGGATGGCCCGGACACAAGCCTGGGCGATGGCCTTTTCATTGGCCACGATCCAAGCCGCGCCCTCCGGCGTGTCGTGGAACTCCACTTCCAAGATCACCGCCGGAGCCTTGGTCTTATTCACCTCATACAGGCTGGTGGATACCTTGACGCCCCGGTCTTTGCCCGGCGTCAGGGCGGACATCTCTTCCATCAGCCGCTTTGCAAACTGTTCGGCCTGGCCGCCTTTGGCGCTGATCCAACATTCGGCCCCGCTGCCGCCCCCTGCGTTGCTGTGCAGGGCAAAGTGCAAGTCGGGCTTTTTGGCGTTGGAATCGGCCACCACCTGCTGCAAAGTCATGCCCGGCCGGTTCCGGTACAGTGTGAAGCGCCCTTGCAAGTCGGCTTCGATCCGATCCATGATCTGGTTCATCCGCTGCTCTTCGGTGCCATAGCTGCCTGCGCCCACGTTGTTTTCCTGGGTGCTGGGGCTCAGATAGATGCTGCTCATGGTCTATCCCTCCGTCTCATATCTTCATCGCTTGTCTCTGGCTGGGGCACGGCCGCCCTTTGCCAGGCCCTTGCCCGGCTGGGTTTTTGCCCCAGCTCCATTTTATGTTCGCCATCCCCTCTTTGCCACCGCCCCGTGCTTCCCCACTTTGAAAGGCCGGGGCAGTCAAGGCTTGCGGCTTCCCGTGCCGCCCATTATAATAAGAAGGAAGGATAACAAAAGGAGGCGCTGCTATGCGACTGGAACACATGACCTGGAAACAGGCCGAAGCCTATTTCAAAGACCACGATACGGCGATCATCCCCGTGGGCAGCATTGAAAATCACGGCTCCCACCTGTGCCTGGGCACCGATTACCTGATCCCCTCCCACATTGCCGAGACCCTGGACCGGGAGGTGGACGCCGTTCTTTTGCCCGCCGTGCCCTACGGCATCGCGGACCACCACTTCGGTTTCCCCGGCACCATCTCCCTGGGGTACGACGGCCTGCGGCTGGTGATGGAGCGGATCACCCAATGCCTTTATAACTACGGCGTGCGCAAGTTCATCTTCCTCAACGGCCACGGCGGCAACGACCCCGCCCTGCTGGATGTGGGCTTGGGTCTGGAAGACAAGGGCGCGTTGACTGCGCTGATCAACTGGTGGCAGCTGGCCGGCCAACTAGAGCCCGCCTGGGCAGGCGGCCATGGCGGCGGCGAAGAGACCGCGGCGATCTTGGCCATCAACCCGGATTGGGTCCACATGGAGGACTACATGCCCCTGGAGCCCCAGGACCTCTCCCCCGAGCTGCCGGTATCTGCCGTGCGCACCGTCCGCTTCCAAGGGGCGGATATCACGGTGCAGCGCCATTTCCAATCGGTGACGCCCTCGGGCTGGTATGGGCCCGACGACCCCAAAGACGCCACTGCCGAATGGGGCCGTGAGATGCTGGACCGGGTGACCCGCTACATCGTGGATTTTATCCGGGCCTTCTCCAAAGTGGATGCTACCCAAGGCGGCCGCCGTGGATAAAGATGCATAACTATTAAATTTTATGAAAAAAAATTCATTTTCCCTCTTGCCAAGTGTGAATAATTATGCTATTATCAGTATATAAATTAAACACACGACGGAGGTTGGATGAATCATGGTACCGGAGATTTTGTTTTTAAAGCAAGAAGATGTGATCAAGGCGGGCTTGCTGGATATGAAGATGGTGATGGAAGAGACGGAAAAGACCTTCCAGATGATCGGCCAAGGCCAAGTGATCAACCCCACCAAAGTGCGGCTGGGCATGCCCAGTGAAGAGAACTGGGATTCCTACTGCATGAGCATGCCGGCCTACATCGGCGGCGACATCGATGTGGCGGGCTTCAAGTGGGCTTCCGAATCCAAGGCCAACGCCCAGCTGGAAGGCGTGCCCTATGGCATCGATATCGTCATTTTGTCCGATCCCAAGACCGTTTTCCCCAAGGCCATTTTGGATGGCACCATCACGACAGCCATGCGTACTTCTGCCACAGCGGGCATCCTGGCCAAGTACAACGCGCTGAAAGGCACCAAAGCCGCCTGTCTGGTGGGCGCGGGCGTCATCGGCCGCACCATGATCATGGCCATGATGGAAGCTGTTCCCACCCTGGAAGAGATCCATCTGGTGGACCTGGTGGTGGAAAAAGCCCAGGGCCTGGCCAAAGAATTTGAAGGCAAGATCAAGGTCATCCCCTACACCGATGTGAAAGAAGCCCTGCAAGACACCCAGCTGCTGGTGACTGAGACCACCGCCCGGGCTCCCTTTGTGAAAAAAGAGTGGCTGCTGCCCAACATGACCGTCATCCAGATGGAGGGCCAGAGCTGTGAGCCCGACATCCTGCTGACAGCCGACCGGGTCGTGCTGGACAACTGGAGCCAGATGTCCCATCTGAAGGGGATCTTGGTCAACCAGCTGGTGGAAGCCGGCAAGCTGAAGCGGGAAGACATCGTGGAGCTGCCTGAGATGGTCAACGGCGTGGCCGTGCGGCAGAACGAAGACCAGTTCGTCTATTGCGGCAGCGCCGGCGTCGGCAGCGTGGACATCATGCTGGCCAACAAATTCTATGAAAATGCCAAAGCCATGGGCATCGGCACAAAGCTGAACCTGTGGGACAATCCTCTGTGGGTCTAATAAGCGCATAATACTACTACCATGCTGTGGGCCGCGGCGCGCAGCAAACATCCCTCCTGGCTGGCCAGGGGGGATGTTTCATTGTGCGGCAGGCAGGTCCGCGCCAATATGCAATCGGGAAGGGGCCCCCATGCGGCC
>JABLTT010009039.1_pt1 | contig 32050 bp, 40 predicted proteins | sample 7160061 | NCBI WGS metagenome assembly JABLTT01 (sample SAMN14651232, study PRJNA627086) | human gut metagenome | isolation source: feces | host: Homo sapiens
GCAACATTAAAGAAAAATTTGAAAAAAATAACTAAAAATAACAAGAGCCTTGAAGAATCTATTTACGAACTTTTTTAAGTTCGACTACTATAAGTAATCAAAAAAATAATAGTTTCTAAATAAATAATAAATCATATAATATATTGTAGGTTATAATAATTGAGGTATTTTGCGTATTTTACTAATTATTTTTTAATATAAAGTATAACTTACAATAAATTAAAATAAAAAGGTGAATATTATGAAGTATGGAATTGATATAAGTTCTTACCAAAGAAATATAGATTATAATAAGGTAATTAAAAATATAAATTTTGCTATTTTAAGAGTTGGTTTTGGGGTTAACTATTTGCCTGAATCACAAAAAGATAACCAATTTGAAAATCATTATAAAGGTTTATATGGTAAGATACCTATTGGAGGATATTATTATGCCTATGCAAATGCAATTGGAGAAGGTAAAAAAGAAGCAGAAAATTGTTTAAAATATTTAAATAATAAAAAACTTGATTTACCAATTTATTATGATATAGAAGATAATTCTATGAGATGTATTAATGATGTAGTAAGAGAGTTTGTTGATACAATAAAAGCAGCAGGATATGATGCAGGTATTTATTGTAATATGAATTGGGCAAGAAATAAAATTGATTTAAGTAAATTTCAAGATTGTTCAATATGGATTGCAATGTATGGAAGTAATAATGGACAGATACCAAATAATAGACCTTCTATAGATTATAATGTATGGCAATATACTTCTAGAGGGATTGTAGATGGTATAAATGGATATGTAGATATGAACATTGCGAATGATGATTATCTATCAAATAAAGAACCAGATGATACAATTAAAAAATCAATAGATGAAGTTGCTCAGGAAGTAATAAATGGATTGTGGGGAAATGGTGAGGATAGAGTAAATAAATTAACTGTTGCTGGTTATAATGCACAGGAAGTTCAAAATAAAGTAAATGAATTATTAAATGCTAATAATGAAGATACTTATATAGTTAAAAGTGGTGATACATTAGATGAAATTGCTAAAAAGTATAATACAACAGTAAATAGTATTGCAAAAAAGAATAACATAAAAGATGTAAATAAAATTTATATTGGCCAAGTATTAAAAATATAAGTAATAAAAACTTACAATAGTATATGTCAAGCTATTTGCATGTTAAGTAAAATATTAAATAAACTAAAAAATGATTAGATTATCGATATATTTTGTAAATAATCTAGTTGTTTCTAATATATTAGTGCATATATATTAAAATATCATAGAAAATGTGAATAATGATTAAATAATATAAAAATAATATCTTAATATAAAATGTACCCTATAGAGTAGACACCTAATAAAAGGTCTGACCTATAGGGTATTTTGTTTATAAGGAAATTCTGTTATCTTGAAGCTGATTAAGCTTCTGTATATAGAATATAAGAATTTTTATCACAATACATGTAAATAATGGTAATCGATAAAAATGACAAGTTTCACCAAAATATAACAGTATAAAGGTGTTATAATGTCGGAGTTGAGTGAAAATTTTTTCACGTAGTAAATATAATGAATAGGGGAATGTTAAAAATGAATTGCAACTATTGTAAAAGCACAAAACTTGAATATTTATTATCTGACACAAATTCCACATATACTTATTGCAGTAACTGTAAGAAGAATTTTGACTTAGCTCATAAACATATAGCTATAGACGCTCTTTTAAAAAAACTTTTAAATATCTTAAATACTTCAGATGAAAGAAGTTTAAAAATCGAAGTTACGCAAGAAAATGGTTCGATTTTACTTATAATCAATAATATAAGGGTTTTTAAAACTGATTTTAAATATGATTTTCTGAAAAAAGATGTATATTATTTAGAAAATATTATTTCAGAATTAGTTCAAGATTCTTATAATTTTAATTTATCAAAAGTTGATATAATAGTAAGTGAATAAAAAATAGATTTATAGAGGTTAATAGAGTTATAATGCAAAATCTATTTAGAACAGTAGATAGAATAATTGATTTATATATAAGTTAATAAACAAAACGTAATAAATGAAATTATAAATATATATTATAATTTTGAATCTATATTAAATAGAAGATAGTCTATTAGATAGGACACAAAAAATTAATATAAGGAGATGTTGCAATAAAAGCAACATCTCTTTTTTAATAATAAAATAAGGAGAAAATAAAATGATAATTAAAATTTGGAAAGAGCAAGATTTAGAGTTAGTAAGTGAACTACCTAAGCAAGTAAAAGAAGTTATAAAAGAAAATGTACAGATTTTAGTAGAAGAGTACGGAGAAGAAAGGACAGAAGAAGACCTTGGAGGATTTATTGCACTAACAGATGAAGAAGGAATAAAAGAACTAAAGGAAAATCTACTAAAAAATAAGATACAATAAAAAATTTCTTAAATGAGTTGAGCATAGAGTTCTCAGATGACAAAGTTGAGGTTGATAAAACTACTTATAATCCATCTCGTATTTGTAGACTATACGGAACAATAGCATGTAAAGGAGACAATATACCAACAAGACCAAATAGGCAAGCGAGAATAATTTCAATTAGAGGTGAAGGTGAGATAGTTACTATATCTCAGATAACTAAAATAGTATCTAAACTACAGGATAAACATAATATAAATACTGAAGTAACAGCAGAAATAACCAATAAAAAATTAAAAAATGTGAACAAGAAAAAAGATGTAGCTGAATGGTTAGAAAAATATGAAATACAAGTTTCTCATCGTAAAGAAGAGGCAGATAAAATAATATATGTATTAAAGCAATGTCCTTGGAATGAAGAGCATACAGATAAAAGTGCATATGTTATCCAATATAATAATGGAAACATAGTAGCAGGATGTCATCATAATTCTTGTTCAGAAAATAACTGGAGTACACTTAGAAGTAAATATGAACCTACAAATAAAGTTACTAATGAAAATATCGACAAATATGACGGTAAAAATGAAGATAAAAAAGGTCAAATAGATATATTAATAGATATCGTTGAAGATATAGAAACATATAGGACATCTATGGATGAGACATATGTAACCATCCAAATTAGAGAAAATAATGAAAATGTAAATGTAAAATCGGAACGTTTTAAAAAATGGATTGTTTCACAATTTTACAATATAGAATCGAAAATACCTACGAATGACAATATAGCTAAGATAATACTACTTTTAGAATCTAGAGCAATGAATGAAGTAAATGAAGTGTTAGTAGAAAGAAGATGCGCTACAGTTGTTAATTGCATTTATTATGATTTAAAAGATGATAGCTGTAACGTTGTAAAGGTATCAAGAGATGGTTGGGAAATTATTAAAGATCCACCTGTTATATTTGCTAGAACAAAAACAATGTATAGACAAGTGACACCAGAAAGAAATGGTAATCTTGATATATTAGATAAATGGTTTAGATACAAAGATGAAAACCATTTAATACTTCAAAAAGTAATATTAGTAGCTTCACTTATACCAAACATAGCAAGACCAATACAAGTACTACATGGAGAAAAAGGTTCATCTAAGACGAGTACAATGAAGCTGGTAAGAGATATAATTGATCCAGCAATCGTTCCAGTAGTATCTATCCCTAAAACAATAGATGATTTAGCAGTATATATTTCAAAGAACTATGTTCCTTGTTTTGATAACATAGATACAATAAGTAATCAAGTTAGTGATTTATTATGTATAGCTGTCACAGGTGGTGGACACACAAAGAGAAAGTTGTATACAGATGATGAAGAGCAAGTTATGTTCTTCCAAAGATTCATAGTATTAAATGGAATTAATGTGGTAGCAACAAGATCAGACCTTTTAGATAGATGTATATTATTAGAACTAGAAAGAATACCTCCAAATGAGAGAAAAGAAGAAAAAGTACTTAGAGAAGAGTTTGATAAGGACAAACCTATAATACTAGGTGCAATATTTGAAACACTATCTAAAGCAATGAGTATATATGACCAAGTCGAGTTAAATAACTTAGGTAGAATGGCAGATTTCACAAGATGGGGATATGCAATAGCAGAAGTTTTAGGTATAGGAGGAGATAAGTTTTTAGAAGCTTACTTGAATAACCAAAATAATGCTAATATAGAAGCTTTAGAATCTCATCCTGTAGGATTTGCAATGTATAAGTTCATGGAAGACAAGACTGTATGGTCGGGTTCACCTACAAAACTTTTATCTGAATTAGAAATAGTTGCAGGTTTTGAAAAGATAGATACCACAAATAGTAATTGGGCTAAAACACCAAATGTATTATCAAGAAGATTGAATGAGATAAAGAGCAATTTACTATATTTAGGTATTGAATTTGAAAGAAGTAAAGGTAAAAACAGAGAAATCAAAATAACTAGAATGTAATAAATTTAAAAATGTACTAGGGGTATTTTAGTATTCCTAGTATATATAATCATAATTTGGAGGATAACTATGGATACTGTGACAATGGAACAGATGAATGGAAATGAAATAATAAATATACTAAGTGATATAATTCAAAAACACATAATAAAGACTAATGAAGAAAATGGAGGAGATGACAATGAGTAAAAAAGTAGCAATATATTGTAGGGTATCAACGATAGAACAAGCTGAAGAAGGTTTATCAATTGATAGTCAATATCATAATATTAAAGAATACTGTAAGAATCAAGGTCATGAAATCTATAACCTTTACGAAGATAGAGGAATAAGTGGAAAGAATATAACAAATAGACCAGGAATAAAACAATTGCTAGAGGATGCTACTAAGAATAAGTTTGATTTAGTAGTTGTTTGGAAATTAAATAGGATAAGTAGAAAATTACTAGATATACTTAATATAGTAGACTTACTAAATAAGCATAATATAGCATTTCGTTCATTAACAGAGAACTTTGAAACAGAAACACCATCAGGTAAACTTCAACTTAACATAATGGGAGCAATAGGGGAATTTGAAAGAGAAACTATTGCTGAAAATGTGAAGATGGGATTATTAGCAAGAGCAAGAGAAGGAAGATGGAATGGTGGTGTAGTTTTAGGGTATACCCTAAAGCCAAATTTAAAGATTAGTTTACAAGTATGTTTATAAATAAAAGATTTATTGCATGGTTAAATCATTATTTTATAATAGCATAAATATTCTGATAATAAAAGGCTTTTATTGGAAAAAAAATACAATTAATATAAAAATAGAAAATATAAGAAATTAAGGTATAGTTAATTAAGAGAGGTATATTTATGAAGAAGAAAAAATTATTAAAATTTATATCTAGTATAGCGATGGCACTTATGATTATTTTTTCAAATACATTAAATATTTTTGCAAATGATATTTATAATAATTTAGAATCGAGCATTATAAAAGAGACTGAAGATATTGACTTAGAAGAAGAAAAAATAGTAAAGATTGAACTAGATAATAAAGCAAGAAATATATTAGGAATTGAATATATAAAGGTTAAAATAAGTGCAAGTTATGACTCAAAGAATAAGATGCATGTATGGAATTTCAATGTTGATATACCAACATCTATATTTGTTAAGCCTCCATTAAAGTTAAAAGTACAGATACTAAGGTCAAATACAGAAAATGGTACTTATAGTAACTATGGTATATTAAAGGATTTTGGAAATGTAAACACTATAAAAAACTATAAGCATTCTGTTCCAGCTAAAACAGGATATTATAAAGTTAAACTTATATCTCAACTAAAGCCAGATGGATCAAATTCATATTTACCAGCTAAAACAGTAAATACTTATTATGGATTGCTAAATAGAACTGGAAAGTTATGGAATGCATCATATACAGATAAAAAATCAGGAAAAACATTAGGTAAACCTAGAGCTGATTATGTAAAAAATACTATACATAAAAGGCCTAGTAATTTAAACACAACATATTATAATGAATATAAGCGTAGATATGGAGTAACTTTAAATTCATCATTATATGATGTTCATCACATAAAGCCATTAGCATATGGTGTAGATAATAGTTTTTCTAATTTAATACATTTACCAAAATCAATTCACAAAACTGTTACTAGCTGGTTTAGTGGATACTAATAATTAAAAGGATAATAAAATGAGTATATTAAAATATTATATATCAACTGAATATCCAGTTGAATTAAGTAATGAATTAAAAGATCATGTGAGTATATATTCTAAACGAAAAAGTAATAATAAATTAATTATTTTGAAAGAATTAGACTATATAAATATAAATATAAGAAATTTACTAAAAAACAATTTTGTATATGAGGTAGAGTTTGAAAAAACAAATACGTATTTGCAAGAAAAAGTTATAGAGTTAATCAATAAAATAATAAAGTGTAATATATTTAATGGATTTAATGCGATTGAAATTTATTGTAATGAAGATAATGATTTAGAAAAAGTTAATTTAAAAATAAAAGATGTAGATGAAAATATTTTTTTTGAAAAAAATACACTAATAACAATAGGTCAATTCAAATTAGAGAATATAAATACTTTATTAGTAAATGAAAAAAATATAAAAATATTAGCTATGAAAAAGGTTCAGAATTATTTTATATTAGATATTTTATCTGAAGTTAGGTTTATTTATAATAATCAAGATGAAATTGAGGAGATTGGTACATCATTATATATTGAAAATATAAATGTAAATGATTTAAATCTTGAACTATACTCTAGTCACAATATTTTTATATTAGAAAATAATGATTTAGAAGATAGAAAAAATGCATTTGACTCAATGATATACTTAAAATATAAGGAAGAAAATCTTATTAATGATAATATGAAAAATATATGTATAACTAGATTAATATATCTCTTAGAAGAAAATTTAGACAAAGTAGATAGTTTAAAAATAGAATTTGAAATTGATGGAGCTATGAAAGTATTTGAAATGTAATATATATAATGTATATAAAGCTGGAAACTGTGTCTATAAAGTATTTGTTTCAACCTTATTGAGTTGGTAAGGTATATTATTTCTTAAAAAATAAGGCTTAAATTAAGCCTTATTTTTTTCTATAAAATTCTCAAGCCAAAGTTTAGATTTTTCATTATTAGGAAAATGATTTTTAAACTCATGATTTAGTAGAATTACCTAATGAGGGAAAGAAAAGAAAGAATACTAGATTAGAAATAAATGAAAAAGAGGCAAATACAGTAAGAAGAATATTTGAACTATACAGCCAAGGTCATGGATATAAGGCAGTAGTAAATAGAGTAAACAATGAAGGTCATAAGACGAAAAGAAATGGTTTGTTCGCAGTAAGTACAGTAAAGGAGATACTTCAAAATCCAGTATACATTGGAAAGATAAGATACAATGTAAGACAAGATTGGAGCAAGAAAAGAAGAAATAATATAAATGCAAATCCAATACTCTCAGATGGAATACATGAACCAATAATTGATGTGGAAACGTGGAATAAAGTACAAGTAATACTAAAGGAAAGAAGTAAGAAACATAATAAAGTCTACGATTGTGAATTTCCTTTAACTGGAATACTAAGGTGTCCTGTATGTGGAGCAGGAATGACAATTAGTAGGTCTACTGCTAAAAGGAAAGATGGAGCTAGAAGAATAAATGAATACTATTCTTGTGGAAATTGGAAGAATAAAGGAACAGCAGTATGTAATTCAAACTCAATAAGAGTAGAATTAGCTGATGAATATGTACTAAATAAGATAATGGAACTAATCAATGATGAAACTATATTAAGGAAGGTAGTAGATAATATAAATCAGAATAAATCTACTAAGTTAAAACCAATACTAGAGCACTTAGAACAGATAAATAAAGAGATAGAGAAACTAACAAGTAAGAAGAATAAAAACATAGAACTATTTGAAGATGGAATATTAGATAAAAGTGAGTTGTCACCAAGAATAAAAGTAATAAATGATGACATTGAGAAACTAAAATACAGAGAGCAAGAGTTAAAACAAGATCTTCAACTAGCAGAAGGAGATCCAATACCATTTGAGATAGTAAATGAAGTAATGAAAAGATTCAAAGAAGTATTCTTTGAAATGAGTACAAGTCAACAAAGGAAACAACTAATACATCTACTAGTTTCAAAGATAACAATAAATAAAGAAAGAGAAATAGATAGCATAGAAATACAAATAAATGATGATGTGATAACATACTTAATGAAGGATAGGTTACCTAAAGAACAAGGTAACCTATCCTTTTTACATTTACTTGGAATGAATTGTATAAATCTGAAAATAGTAATATAATAAGTATGATAGTTGAATAGTGGGAGTTTAAAATTGAAAATAGAAGAATTAGTGAAAGTAATACAAGAAAGCAGAGAGTTATTTGGAGAAAATGAGTTAGCATATCTTTCATTAACTAGCAAGAATGAATCAGTAATAAGGGATAGAATAGCATACAAGTTACACTTAGAGTTAAAGAATTCAATTGTTGCGAGGGAACACAGCATAAAAGCCATAAATTCTAGAATTGATTTAGCAGTATTAGAAAATAATGATATAAAGGATATAATTTGAAATTAGGTTAATGAATAAAGGGAGTTGAGAAGGAGAGGGTTGATAATACTGTCATTTAAGTAAGCCTTTATAGATAGAACTTTAGTGATAAATTATATGTGGAATTGGTATATAAATAATATTAGTAATTTAATGTTAAAAGTGTTAATTTATGAAATTATCACTTTTATATTTATAATATAATTGAATCTTTATGTTATTATGTATTTATAAAATAAATTCATTTTGATATATATTATATAAAATGGAGGAAAATATAAATGAAAATTAATATATTAATTGTTGAAGATGAAAAAGAAATAAGGGAAGGCGTAAGTGAATATCTATCAGAAGTTGGATATAACGTTATAAGTGCAGAAGATGGAATTCAAGCAATAGAATTATTTAAGAATAGTAAAATTGATTTAGTAATTTTAGATATAATGCTTCCCAAAGCTAACGGATTTGTTGTTTTAAATAAAATTAGACAAGAAAGCAATGTTCCAGTAATTATGTTAACAGCAATGAGTGATGATTATACCCAAATTATGAGTTTTGATGAAAAGGCAGACGATTATATTACAAAGCCATTTTCAATAATAGTTTTACATAAAAGAATAGAAGCACTTCTTAGAAGGGGAGTAAAAGTTAGCGAAAATAAAAAGTGGTTCTATGGAGACATAGAAATTGATTTTGAAGGATACTCAGCAAGAAAGAATGGCGAAAATATAGATTTAAAACCTAAGGAAATAAAATTAATAGAGTTATTATTAAAGTATGAGGGAAAGGTTTTAACAAGAGCACAAATCTTAGATAATTTATGGAATATTGAAGAATCACCAAATGATAGGGTTATTGATGTATATATTAAAAATATAAGAAAAAAGTTGTTATTAGATTGTATAGTAACAGTTAAGGGAATTGGATATAAATTTGAGGAGCAATGATGAATAAGTTAAAGTTATTTTCAAAAACATATATATTTACCATGGGGATAATAAGTTTAATAATTTTAATTTCAAATGTTTTAATTTATTTAGCATTACCCAAGGTATATGTGAATAATAAACAAAAGGAAGCTGATAAAATTATTGAAGCTTTAATTGAACAAGTAAATAAATCTGATAATGAGGAATCATTTAAGATAGCAAAGAATTTTGCTGAAAAATATAATATTCAAGTTTTACTTACTATAGGAGATGAAAAAAGGGTATTTCAAGGTTTGCACAAAGTAGATATATATGTTAATGAAGAGGAAATTACAGAAAACTCTTTAATAATTCCTAATTTAATTGGTGAAAATATTATAGAAAATTTTAATGATGAAAATAGAGAAGTTATAGGTGATGATGGATTCGGTCAATATATTAATATAAATAATTTATCAATAATAAAAAGTAGGGACTTTAAAAAAAGTAATGATGTAAATGGAAGTGCTAAAATAGTAATGGATTTAGAATCATTTACAGAAACAAGAGATGTTATATTAAAAATACTTCCATATTCTATTTTTATAAGCTTGCTTATAGCACTTATTGCATCATATATATATGCAAGAAAAATTACAACTCCAATAAAAGAAATTTGTGATGTTACAAAAAAAATGGAGAATTTAAATAAAGAAGCCTTTTGTAAGGTAGAAACTGAAGATGAAATAGGAATATTAGCAGCTAATGTAAATAGTTTATATGAAAATTTATTAAATACAATTGTATCATTGGAAGAGGAAATAAAAAATGTAAGTGAATCTGAAAAAATAAAGGTGGATTTTTTAAGAAGCGCATCACATGAACTTAAGACACCACTAATGAGTATGAATATAATGATTGAAAATATGTTATATGATATAGGAAAATATAAAAATCATTATATATATTTAGAAAAATGTAAGGATATAGTTAGTGAATTAAGTAAAATGGTTCAGGAAATTTTAGATACTTCAAAACTTAATATAATAAATAATAAAAATGAAAGTGTATTAGATTTAGGTAGTTTAGTTCAAAAGAACATAGAATCATATAAATTAATAGCTAAGTCAAAGAAAATTAATATTAAAATGAATTTAAAAGAGTCTTTTAATATTAAAGTAGATGAAAAATTATTTACTAAAGCAATTTCTAATATTATTTCTAATGCAGTAAATTATACTGATGAAGGAAAGGAAATAAGAATATATATAAAAGATAAAAAACTTATTATAGAAAATGATTGTAAGCCAATTTCAGAAGAACATTTAGCACATATTTTTGAGGCATTTTATAGAGTTGATTTTGATAGAAATAAGAGTAGTGGGGGGAATGGGTTAGGATTATACATAGTTCAACAAATTTTAAAAATGTATAATTTAGATTATTCTTTTAAATCAATATTAACTGGAATGAGTTTTGAAGTTGATTTTAATTAAATATTTGAAATTTGTTCATGTTTAATAAAAAATAAAATAGTTGAAAAATAACGGGTATTAGATTAATAATATCCTTATTTTTTTATAAAAAATAATTTAATTAATACGATTCTTAATGAATTTTATAAATTTAATTTTTTAATTTCATAAATATTTCATATTAGGTTGATAGAATGTACTCAAGTTAATAAACAAGGAGGACATAAATATGAATGTATTTAAGAGATCAATATTATATATAACAAGAAAAAAAATAAAAAGTATTATTATGTTATTTATATTATTTGGAATATCAACGGCAGTTTTAAGTGGAATTTCAATTAAAAAGGCAGCAAATATAGCAAGACAAGATTCAAATAAGGATATGGCAAATACTTTTGAATTACAAGCTAATTTTACGGGTAATTTTGAAGGAACAATTCCAGAAAATTTAATTGATAAGGTTTCAAAGGTAGAAGGTGTTAAGAATTATGATGCAGCAATTCAAGGAGCTGGTTTAGATTTAGAAAATGTAAATTATATAAAACCAGAAAAAAATGCAGTTCAATATAATGATGATTATAAATATGAAAAACTTTTTTCTGTAGAAGCACATAAGAGCTCTGAGTATGATACTAAGTTTATAAGTAAATCATTAAAGCTTGTTGATGGTAGACATATTGTGCCTACTGATAAAGGTAAGGTATTAATTCATAAGGCTTTAGCAGAAGCAAATAATTTAAAAGTTGGAGATACTATAAAGGCTAAAAAGAGTGATGGTGATTTTAATGCATCAACTTTATCTAAAAATGATTATGACCTTGAAATTGTAGGTATTTTTGAAAGTGAAAATACTGAAAGAGTTGGTCACAAATTAGAAATGCCAGAAAATCTTTTAATAACTGATGTAGATACTGTTAAAACTTTATATGGATATTCAGATGGAAATGTAAAATATACAAATGCTACTTTCAATACAGATACTGATGTAGATAAAGTAACATCAAAATTTAAAGATATTCCTGCTGATTGGAATAAGTATACAATAGTAAAAAGTGAAGATACATTTTTAGCTTTATCTAAGTCTTTTGATTCTTTAGATAAGATTATAAATATGGTTTTAATTGGAGCAATAATAGCTGGAATAATAATACTTTCATTAGTGTTAGCATTTTGGATTCAAGGAAGAGTTCATGAAACCGGTATATTACTTTCAATAGGAGTTTCAAAGTTTAATATTATTTCTCAATATATAATTGAATTATTACTTATAAGTATATTAGCTTTTGGAGGATCATATTTCTCAAGCAAGGTAATTTCACAAAATATAGGAAATACAATAGTTGCACAAGCAAGTAAGCAAGCGGTTCAAGACGTTCAAAGTGGATTTGGAGGATTTTCATTAGGAAATGATGTTAATAGTTCTTTAGCAACTCGTACAGTAGATGAAATAGATGTAAAAGTAGATGTTGAAGAATTAATTTATGTATATGTTATAGGAACAGTTATTATCATACTTTCAGTAATGGCATCATCAGTATCAATAATTAGATTAAAACCAAAAGAAATATTATCCAAAATGAGCTAGGAGGAAAATAAATGTCAATTTTAGCATTAAATAAAGTTAATTATTCATATAAAAATGGAAAAAAAGTTTTAAATGATATAAGCATGGAATTTGAAAAAGGAAAATTTTATGCTATTTTAGGGGTTTCTGGTTCAGGAAAAACAACATTATTATCATTACTGGCTGGATTAGATGAACCTAGAAATGGTGAAATATTATATAATAATCAAAATATAAAAGTAAAAGGGTATGAGAATCATAGAAAAAGCAATATTTCATTAATTTTTCAAAATTATAATTTAATTGATTATATGACACCTTTAGAAAATTTAAAGATAGTTAATCCTAAGGCAGATAAGAAAATTTTAAACGATTTAGGATTAACTGATGATGAAGTTAATAGAAACGTATTACAATTATCAGGGGGGCAGCAACAGCGTGTTGCCATTGCAAGAACACTTGTTACAGATTCACCAGTAATATTAGCAGATGAGCCAACAGGAAATTTAGATAGTGATACAGCTGATGAAATTATAGAAATATTAAAAGTAAGTGCACATAAACATGAAAAATGCGTAATAGTGGTTACTCATAGTAAGGAATTAGCTAAAAAAGCGGATGTTGTACTTGTGTTAAAAAATAAAAAACTAATACAGATTAATTAATAAAAATTAATAAGATTTTATAAGAGGTGGCTTAAGTATGGAAGTAAAACATTTTAAAGATATAAATTTAATAAGTAAAGTATTATATGTTATTTCAATAATTATATTAGTATATACATTATTAACTATATATAATTCACATGTATATATATCATCACTTGTAGCATCAAATAGGATTGTGGTAAGTGAAAGTATATTAATGGTAATAACATATTACATTAATTCATCATTACCATATGCATTTTATTCAATAGCAACATTTTCTATGGGATATATTATCAGTGGATTAAATGTTAAAAAGGAAGTAAAAAAAGATATAAAAAGTGATTTAGAAGACTTTGATAAATTAAATAAAGATTTAGAAGACTTTGATAAATTAAATAAAGATGATAATGAATTAGAAGAATTAATAGAATATTTAAAAGATTAACTAGCTGTTAAGGATTAATTTAGAAAACTTTTGATATTCACTTGAGAAAGTTATTATGATGTTAGGGGAATGGGATAAGATGGTAAAGGATAACAAGCAATTGGATATAAAGTAAGTTTTGAGAAGGAGTATCAGTTAAGGATGCTCCTTCTTCTTTTAGGTTAAGAAATTTTGGAGCAACTATGTTGAATTTGAACATTACTATATAGAATAATATGGGGATGTAGCTCGTAATTAAATTATAATTTTAAAAGTATATTAGAAAAGGAGAAAAGTAATGAGCAAGTTTACAACCTCACTTAACACCGATACGGAGAACCGTATCGCAAGCAAGTGATACGGTTCATTATTATATAGCATTTATCTCTTCATTTATTTGTTCATTGATACTTGAAATTGGTGGGAAAATTTTAGATGCATTAAGATTATACATAGGAACAGGTCATGTATCTGGTCTTGTTGAAGCAGATGAAACATTCTTTAGGTTATCATATAAAGGAAATCATAGTAAGAGTAAGGGGTTTACTATGCCTCGAAAACCTTATTTAAGAGGTCCAAAAAGTAAAAAATCTGAAAATGAAGAACCTAAACCAAGAGGTATATCAAGAAATCAAGTTGCTGTAATGTGTGCAATAGATAGAACTGGGAATATAATTTCAGAATTGATATGTAATGGAAGAATGAAATATAAAGATGTAGAAAGATTGTTTAAAGGGAGAATAGAGGAAAACTCAACATTGTGTATAGACTCACACAAGAGTTATATCCGTTTAGATAATAATTTTGATGTGGATATACAGAAAATAGAGACAGGAAAGTTTAAAAAAGGTATTTATCATATTCAACATATAAACTCATACCATAGCAGACTTAAAAAGTGGATGGATAACTTTAATGGTGTTGCAACGAAATATTTGGCTAATTATATGTATTGGTTTAAGTGGATTGAGTTATTTAAAACAGATAAAGATGCTATGAAATGTAAAAGATTGTTTATACAGTCTCATGCATCTTATTCAAATACACGAATAAAGGATTTTAAAAACAGAAAACCATTGTATATATAGGTTTTATTTGTTGTATTATTCGTGATTGTTATATAATACAAAATAATAAATATTAAGAGGGAGAATTATATTGAAAAATCTAAATAATAAATTAGTTCAAAGAATAATAATAAGTTTACAAATACTTTATATTCTATTATATTTTGCAACAAGTAGTATAAATAATATTTATTTTACGTTTTGGCTAAGTGCAATAATAAGTATATTAAGTTTAATTTTAAGTATGATGAATATTATAAATAAAGGGAATTTTAAACTATTATTTATTCTAATAAGTATTACTCAAATTCTATTTACTGTGTTTATCTACTTACTTCCAGAGGCAGGTATTCCTGCTCCAATTAAATTATTCTAATTGTAGTAAATTTTAATATATTACGCATAAAAAGTATTATTAAAGAGGGGGATTATTAGCCCTCTTTAATAATACCTGATTTTTCAACATTATCTTTAAACATAGCGTAAAAATTATATATAATATAGATAGATTCAATTAAGATAAAGGAGTATTTATATGTGTTCAAATTTTCAAGGTTTAAATATAATAGATTTAATAAGTGAAAAACATGCAAAACTTAGAAAAATGGTAATAGAGGCTTGGGTTGAAAGTGGTGAAGAAAGGGTTAGTGATACAGAATCATATATGCTTGCTCTAATAGAAAAGAATGAATTGACAGTGGCGCAGATTGGAAGGATAATAGGAATATCACGCCAAGGAGCTCATAAATGTGCAAAAGGATTAATTGAAAGAGGATATATTATTATAGAGAATCAAAATGTAAACTCTAGAGATAAGATACTTTTTTTAACTGAAAAAGGATTAAGATTTTGTAGAGAAACATTAATTTTAAAAGAAAAATTTGAAACTGATATTATAAATGCTATAGGTGAGGATAAATTTCAAATATTAAAACAATGTTTAAGTGAAAATTGGTTTCAAAAATAAGTATTGTGAAAAATTAACTTTAATATGAAATTGTTAAGTATATATTTTAGAATACATAAAAAGATAATGTTTAATAACAAATTTTAGACGTTAAATTAAAACATATAATCATTATATATTTTATCCTGATAAAATTTTATACAAAGAAGAGGTTTAACGTTGAATATAATAAAATATCTAGAGGATAAAAATTAATAGGAGTAAACCATGAAAAATATTATCAAAAAAATAATATGCAGTTTATGCTTAGGAATGATAATGACCGGATGTTCAGGTGTAACTGACTATAGAATTATTTTAAATAATGATTACTATATTGCAAAAACTTCTGCAAATAATGCAAAAATATTTAAAATAGAAGATAAAGATATTACAGGAAGAGCTCCATCAATACCTGTATATAATAAAGAAAATGATGAAGAATATGAAAAAGAATCTGTAATTAAAGTAGGACAGGATAGTACATATATAATAGCTCAAACAAATATGGACAGATATTATATATTAGATACAAAAGAAGAAAGTGTACTTGAATTTAAATCAGAGTATGAATTTAACCTAAAGAAAAAAGAACTCGGAATTTCAGAGGATGTTTCGTTAGAAAGTTTAGGTAAATACAAAAAAGAATAGATTTAGGATAGCTATATTGATAAATATTTGTAATCCTAATATGAGGTAAATAAACTTTAGAGATAATATATAATTTTGTAAGGGGGAAATAAAGTTGAAAATATTAAAAAATAAATTGGTTTTAGGGTTGGCTTCAATAATAGTTTTGATTTTAACTATATTTAGTTACTCTAAAATAAGAGAATATAATATTTTAAAAGATGTTTTTGTATTTAAAAATGAAAATGTGGTTTCAATTTGGAGAGTAAAAAAGGGTGAAGACATTCACGATTACAATTATAAAATGGAAAGTAATGGTATTGATTTTTTAAGTGATATACTTACAAATTCAAAATTAAAAAAATCCACTATAAATGATTCTCCATCTAATACTTTAGGAAGTTTGACTATTTTACTTGATGGAAATACAAGAGAAGTAGATGGTGGTACATCATTTGAATTTGAAAGAGGCATAACTTTAACTCCTATAGATAAAGATAGTGTATATGTTTTTTTAGAGATAAATAAACTTAGAAATGATAATAGTTTTAATACAGATGGGGTTATGCAAAAATCTTATATTATAGATTCTGAAAAATTAGTAGAATTTATAAATGAAAATACTTAATGAAATTAAATTGCAAATTCAATTCGCAATTGTTATATAATACGAAGTAAATATACTTTTATAACAAATATTATTAAAGGAGTGGTTTTATGATTATAAGAGATGCAGTATATGATGATATAGATAATATAGCGAAATTATATATTTCAAATTGGAAGGAAACTTATAAAGGATTACTATCTGAAGATTATTTAAATAGTTTAACTAAAGAGTATGCAGTAGAAAAGTGGAGTAAATATCTTAAAAATGAAAATCATATTTTTGTTGCGTATGAAGAAAATGAATTTTTAGGTTTTGTAGCATCTAAAAAAGATGATGAGGAAGAAAATTATTGGTATTTAGATTCTTTACATATAACAAAAAATTCAAGAGGAAAAGGAATAGGAACGAAATTAATTTATAGAGTAGGGCAGTATGCTTTAAAACATGGATATGAATGCATGAGTATTTGTATTGTTAAAGGAAATGATAATGCTAAAAGGATATATGAAAAACTTGGTGCAGTTCATTATAAATATTTTATTGATGATTTTGGAGGAGTAAAATCAAATTCAGAAAAACTTATATGGAAAAACTTAAGTATTTTTGCTTAATGATAATATTTTTTCTAATCAAAATTATTAGTTAATATACAATTTTAATATATTATGAACTATTATTTTTTAATATAAAAAGGCTAGAAATCAATACATTGTAACGTTTCTAGCCTTTTTAACTAATATTTATAACGAAATTATCTAACAAAGCCTATTAATATAAACTATAATCAGCAAAATTTGACATAACTTTAAATTCTAAATCTATGCTATAAGTATTAAATGCTACAGAGCTAAATATCAATGCTAAAATTAAAAATATATTAAAAAATACCGAATCTGCCTTTTTATTTTTATCTTTAAAATTAAATTGACTAAAAGCTAATACAAATATAAATAATAGTGCATCCTTAGAATAATCTTCTAAAACATCTATAACTGACAATAATTCAATATCTTTTATATATCTATTAAAATATTTCGTATTTTCTTCATTTTCTGTAGCCACCATAGAAAATCCATTTCCACTAAAATCTACAATCCTTTTATTTTCTTTATCATAAGTTAACTCATATTTATATTTTGGTGAATTTATGTGATTATCTTCAAATTCTATCTTATTAAAATAATTGTATGTAAAGCCTATAAATACAATTAGTATCACACCTGTCAAAGCTTTATTGTTAAGTAAATTTTTCTTTTTTTCTATTTCAACACCATTTATAGATTTTATGTATTTTCTTTGAAGTTTTTCATTATATATTAATATAATTTGTCCAAGTAAAACAAGCTCTACTCCATTAAACCCACCCATCTTGGTAACTAGTATTAATATAATCTTTATTATTATATAAATATCTAAAAACTTAATTATTTTATTTAAGCTTTCAATGTACTTTTCTTTATTTATAAATTCTATATTTTCCGTATATTTATTAACATCTACATATTTATGTATAAAATATAATACCCCTAACATAATTACTGAATCTATGGCTTTATCTATAAAAAGGTTTAATATTGTTCCTATTATAAATCCCCATATTAATATTTTTTTATCCTGTTTATCTAATTTCACTTATATTACTCCCACAAATTACATTTATTTAGATGATATTAAAACTATCGTTATCTCTAAGAATATAACAATTATGAATTTATTTTCATTATATCATGTATAAATATTGATTAAAATATAACAAAACAAAAAATTCACTTCGCTCATTCCACAAACAATATATCGTTGGCGAAATGAGTGAAGTGAATATTTTATCATTAGTTAATGAGGCTTATATTATTAGAATAAATTTATAGAACGTTTAGAATTGATAATAATAAACTGTATAACAAGTAACGAAGCGTGTTTTTGTAAGAAAAATTATAAAAAAGTATACTAATTTTGATATGAGACCTTTATTGTAGAACGTTAAAATAATAAAACTTTTGTCATAAAGGGCTCATATCATCTTAGGAGATATAATATTTTAATATTAAAGGATATCATATAAGGTATATTTATAAAATTCAGTTATAAATGAAGTTAAAGCATCATTTATAATTGGTTTTAATTTACAAGAATCATTAAGATTGCAAGTGTTATTATCAGTAGAAAAACATTCTACAATATTTAAATTATCTTCTGTTATTTCAAGAAGTTTACCTAAGTTTATATTTTTTGAATCCATTCCTAGCTTTATACCACCATTTCTTCCTTTAGAAGATGAAATATATCCATTTTTAGCTAATTTATAAATTATTTTTTTTATATGATGAGTAGATAAATTAAGTGTATTTGATAATTCATCTACTGTAAAAAGTTTATTTGGGTTATTGCCTAGATAAATTAATATTCTAAAACTATAATCAGTAAATTTAGATAAATACATAAAATTCTCCTTAATATAATTTGATTATTATATATTATTATAAATTATATTAGCTTGAATACAACATTAACTATAATTAAAAAATTATATGTTATACAAAACTAAAAAAGGATATATAGAATACATATTTAAAAAATAGGAGAGTTTTATGAATAGAATTAAAAAAATAATATTTGTTATTGTAGGATTTATATCTCTTTTATTAGGAATAATGGGAACAGTACTTCCTATATTACCTACAGTACCATTTTTACTTTTAACATCATATTGTTTTGCTAGAGGGTCAAATAAATTTGAAGCTTGGTTTAAATCTAGCAAAATATACAAAAAGTACTTAGAAGATTTTATACTTAATAAGTCTATGACCTTAAAACAAAAGATATATATATCAACTTTTGCGGATATAATGATTGCTTTTCCATTGGTAATTTTAAATAACTTATATATAAAGTTATTTTTAATAATAGTTATTATATTTAAATATTATTACTTTATATTTAAAATTAAAACTATAAAGGTATGACTTAAATTGAATTAAGAATAAAGAATATATTATCTTTAAAAAAATGTTTATATAAAAAACAATTGGGTAAATTATTTAATAAATAAAAAGTGCATATAAAATACACATTAAAAAGGAGTGAGTAAGTATGTTAAGTCAAAAAACAATAGAAATAGTAAAAAGTACAGTACCAGTATTAAAGGAGCATGGATTAGAAATAACAAAAACTTTCTACAAAACAATGTTTACGAATAATCCAGAAGTAAAAGAAATGTTTAATATGGATAAACAAGAATCTGGAGAACAACCAAAGGCACTAGCAATGACAATACTAGCAGCAGCTCAAAATATAGATAATTTAGAGGTATTATTACCAGCAGTAAAGAAAATAGGAAACATTCATGTTAATTCAAATGTAAAACCAGAGCATTATCCAATAGTAGGTAAGAATTTATTATTAGCAATAAAAGAAGTTTTAGGGGATGCAGCAACAGAAGATGTTTTAAATGCATGGGCAGAAGCTTATGAAGTTATAGCTAAAGTATTTATAGATGTAGAAAAAGATATGTATATAGATCAAGTATGTAGAGATAATCAAATACATCAAAAAATGTAATTTATTAAAAGGTCATTAAAGTATTGATATATTAGGAGACTAAAATATATATTATAACTATGAGAAAGCTAGATGAGGTAAAATGATATGCTTCCTTCATGATGACAGCTTTATTATTTTAACTGTCCACCATAAAGGTAGCATATCACTACCAAATGCCTAGCTACTTTTATTTTAAATTTATAACATAATTATCAAACATAGCCTAAAATTATATAGAATTAAAAAGTGAATAATTATTTATATAAATTTCTTCAAGTTCTTTTTTCTTATCATTACTTAAATTATTAAATTTAAGCATAACAAGGTGAGTAGAAATTCCTAATTCAGAAGCTAGTTGTTCAAAACTCAAATCAATATATTTTTCAAAAATATCATCATCTAATAAATACTCAGAAGCGAAAGTATCGGCTTCTAGTTCAAGATGTTTAACCCAAACAGGATCTATTTCATGTATCTTAAAAGTATTAATATTAGGATGAACATAAACATGTCCAAGTTCATGAGTTAATACTTCTATCAATTCATTTTCACAAAGATTAGGGTTAAGAAGTACAGCTCTTAATTTAGTAGTTTTAATATTACACCCTTTAGTTTCATTTATATATGGATAATTATCATCTAAATAACCAATTACAAAATTTAAATCCCTAAAAATTTCAATAATACTTTTACCTTCATGGCTTAATTTAACTAATCTAACTTTTTCCTTTATAAGCTCTATATTCAAATATATCTCCCCTTTTAAATGATAATAAAATTCGCTTCGCTCATTTCGCCAACGATATATCCTTGCTACCGCTACGGATACATCCGTTGCTCAAAAATTTACTTTTTAACGACAAACGACCTTTTTTATTTTTTTATGTCAGTAAAATTATTTTCTTTTTATATCGCTAATGGCTAGAGATATACCAGCTTTTATAGAGTGAAGTATTCCATCGATAGCTTCATCAGATGCAGGTTGACCACAAAATGTTATAGAATCACTATTTTTTAAACGAGATTCTAAATCTTTAAGTGCTAAAAGGATATCGTCCTCGTCTTTTTTATTTACATCATAAGAATCATAATTTTTTTCATCAGTAAGACCAACTAAATAATCAGTACTTACCTCTAGGGCATCTGCAAGCCTTGCAAGTACAGCAGACTTTGGCTCTCTTATTCCGTTTTCGTATCTAGATAAATTAGCTTCTGTTAAATTAGCTTTTTTAGCTAGTTCTTTTTGATTTAATCCTAATTCTTTTCTAGCTTTAGTTATTCGTTCTGCTATAATTCCCACTAAGAATCACTCCTTTAACAAATTTTTCTAATTAGATAATATCATTTTAAAATAAAAATGACAATAAAAAAGTATTTATGGTAATAAAATAAGTAAAAAATGACAAAGTTATAATGAAAATGATAATTTTGATAATAAAAATGACAAAAAACTATTGACCTTAACAATTTTTGGATATATTATAAAATTATCACAAAGGAAAGAAAAATAGAATTTTATAAAACAAAATATAGAAAGGGGAGAATAAAAATGGGACCTAGAATACTTAAATCAAAGAGAGTATTATTTGATTTAACACAAGAAGAAATAGCAAAAGAACTTGGAATTACCATAAAAAGTTATAATGCAAAAGAAAATGGTAAAAGGGAATTTACATTAGATGAAGCTAAGAAAATAAGTAGTTTACTTAAGCTTAATTTAAACGAAGTAAATGATATATTTTTTAATTCAGCTATAAGTAGATAGAAAAAATTTTAAATTAAAACTTTCCAATTTGATAATTTTTTTAAGGGGATAATAGAATGGATAATTTAAAAGTATTTGAAAATGATGAATTTGGACAATTAAGTGTAATTGTAAAAAATAACAAAGAATATATAGAAGCAATAGAAGTTGCTACTATACTTGGATACTCAAATCCTAGAGATGCAATATCTAGACATTGTAATGAAGAGGGGGTCGTGTTTTCCGACGTAAGGGTAGTAACAGGAATTAAAAAAGATAATAGTAAAGCTTTTAAAGTAGTTACTAAAAAATTTATAGATGAAGGAAATTTATACAGGCTTATTATAAAATCAAAACTACCTAGTGCTAGAAGATTTGAAAAGTGGGTTATGGATGAAGTACTTCCGAGTATAAGAAAACATGGAGCTTATATGAGTGAAGAGGTTATAAATAAAACTTTAGATGATCCAGATTTTATAATAGAAATGGCTACTAAATTAAAATATGAAAGAGAACAAAGAAGATTACTTGAGGAAAAAGCTAAACATCTTGAAGCTACTATAACAATAGATAAGCCATACACAAACTTTGGAAAAAGTATTGCAACTTCATCTGATGCAATAACTATAGGGCAATTTGCAAAGGTGCTTAATAACAATAATATAAATATCGGTCGCAACAGATTGTTTACTATATTAAGGGATAATGGATACCTTATAAAAGTTGGTAAGGATAAAAATATGCCCAAACAAATCTACGTTAAGCAGGGTCTTTTTAAGGTTGCTGAAAGTATAGTAAAAACTGTTAAAGGTGAATTACTTACAGCTACGACACTTATAACAGGAAAAGGTCAGATGTACTTTTTAGAGCTATTTAGTAATTTAACCGAAAATAAAACTTATATTTCATAAGAGTTATTATTTCTAAAAGAGCTTATGATTTAGAGAGTAACTTATATTTAGTGTAAGAAAGTAAAATGATAGTAAAAGTTTTGTAGATTAAGAAATTTTAGAAATATTAAGCGTAAAAAAGTTTTAGTAATACTAAAAACAGATCAGAAAATTAATACTAAAATTAGTAAATTTTAAATTATAGATTTGGGGGCTATAAATGAGAAAATATTTAGATGCAAATATAATAGCAAACACTAAAGATATGCCAAAGGATGAATGGTTAAAGAAAAGAAAATGTGGAATAGGTGGAAGTGATGCTTCGAGTATACTTGGGTTTAATCCATATAAAAGCTCAATGGCAGTTTATTTAGATAAGATAGATGATGAGATTCGCTTCGCTCATGTCGCCAACGGCTCAAAAGGCGAGCCCGTTGCTCAAAATTGCTACGCTAATCTCTTAGGCGACTCAAAAGGAAAGACCGTTGCTCAAAATATCAATGCTAATAAGGAGAGTGGCTCAAAAGAAAAGGTTGATGTTCAAAATTGCCATATTCAAAGCGAAGAAGCTCAAGAAGATGAAATTCGCTACGCTCACGTCTTAGGCGGTTTAAAAGACAAGCCAGTTGCTCAAGATAGTGATGCTCATAGGGACAGTGGTTTGAAAGACAAGCCTGTTGATCAAAATAGTGATGATAAATTTGATAAGGACTTAAAAGAAGATTATTTTATTCAAGATGATAAAAATAGCTATAAAATGGAGCTTAGTAATAAGTTAAAAAGTTTTGTAGCAAATGAGTTCACACTAAAGACTGGCAAGAAAGTTAGAAATATAAATGGAATTTTAAGAAATGATAAATATCCATTTGCAATAGCAAATATTGATAGAGCAGTTGTTGGAGAAAAAGCATTTTTAGAATGTAAAGTTACTAATAGCTTTAATAAAAAAGAATGGATAAAAACTATACCAATTCACTATAAAATACAAATGAATCACTACATGGCAGTTACTGGTGCTAGTCATTGTTATGTTGCTGTACTTATAGGAAATGAAGAGTTAGTAATTCATAAGTTAGAAAGAGATGAAGATTATATAGAAGAAATCATGAAATTAGAAGAAATATTTTGGAACAATTGTATATTAGGAAATGAACTACCAATGCCTGATGGAAGTAGTGATTATTCTAAAACTTTAGATACATTATATAAAGATAGTAAGTGTGAAGAATTAATATTATTTGAAGCTGAAAAAATACTTGAAAGATATGATGAAGTTGTAAAAATATATAAAGATTTTGAAAAAGAGAAAAAGGCTATAGAGCAATATTTAAAACTTCAAATGAAAAATTATGAAATTGCTTATGTTGGAGATAGAAAAATTACTTGGAAAAAGCAAGAGAGAAATACTATAGATACAACTAGATTAAAAAAAGAACACCCTGAAATTGTAGCTGGGTATATGAAAACTACAACTTCTAGAGTGTTAAAAATATAAATTATGGATAAGTTAATATTCTTAGATTAAAAACTAATCTAATTATTAACAAATTATTGTGTTTAGATTAAAAACTAACTTAATTATAAACAAATATAGAAAATATGTAAATACAAATGGGAAAATAATACAAAAGATTAGACTAAGGGGGAGTTTAATATGGCAGTTTATAGACATATACATATAGATTATTGGCAAGATGGATTTGTACTTGATTTAACACCAGAGGAAAAATATTTTTATATATATTTAATGACAAATAGTAAGACAAGCCAATGTGGAATATATGAACTACCTAAAAGAATAATAGAAACTGAAACAGGTTATAACAGAGAAACTGTGGGCAAGCTTTTAAATAGATTTATAGATTATAAAAAAATTGTGTATTGTGAAGAAACTAGAGAAGTATTTTTAATGAATTGGATAAAGCATAATAAAATAGTAAGTCCAAAAGTTAAGAAGTGTGTTTATGAAGAATTAAAAAAAATAAAGAGTATGGATATGGTGAATTTATTTTTTAAGCAATGTGAAGGGTATGGATACACATTAGATAAGAGTGAAATAAAAATAAATATGGGTATGGATAGGGTATCTATACCCATACCTGAAGTAGAATCTAACTTTGAATATGGGTATGTGGAAAAAGAAAAAGAAAAACAAAAAGAAAAAGAAAAAAAAGAAGAAAAAGAAAAAGAAAAAAAAGAAGAAAAAGAAAAAGAAAAAGAAGTTTCTCATAGTGTAGGTAGGTTTAAAAAATTATATGAAGAAAATATAGGGCTTATAAATGGAGTAGTAGCAGAGTGGTTAATAGAAATATCACAAACCATAGATTATAACTTGTTTAAAAAAGCTATAGAAATAGCTACTGATAGAGGTAAGTGTAATAAAGGATATGTATCAGGAATTATAAAGCAATGGTTAGATAATAACATTAGAACATATGATGATTTAAAAGCTTATGAAATAGGGGTTAAGAATAGGAGAGATGAAAGTGGAGAGTATAGCCAATATAAATATGCCAATACAAATGAAAGAGAGAATGAAGAGTATACTAGAAGGCCAACAGCAGAAGAAATTGAAGAAATTAGAAGATCCATTGATGAAATACGAAGAAACAGAGGACAACTATAGATGTAAAAAGTGTAGGGATATGACTTTTATAATAGATGACGGTATAGCTACTGCCTGTGAATGTAGGGCATTAAGAGAAGCTGAAGACATTTTGAAAAAGAGTGGTATAGGTAGAGAGTTTAGGAATAAGAGATTTGATAATTTTGACTTTTCTAGGAGTATGGCTGTTATGGATGGTTATAAAAAAGCTATGAATTATGAGAATGAGTTTTTAGATATTGAAAATAGTAGGTGTAATTCTATTATGTTTTTGGGACAAGTTGGGTCTGGAAAGACCCATCTTAGTATGGCTATTTGTAATGAGCTTATGGATAGGGGTATTAGTGTTGTTTATATGGGTTATCGTGATGCTATTACTGGTATTAAGCAGAATATGATGGATAGTGTGTATTACAATAAGATGATGAATAGGTATAAAAGTGCTAGGGTGCTTTTTATTGATGATTTGTTTAAGGGCAAGATTACTGATAGTGATGTAAATATTATGTTTGAGCTTATAAATCACAGGTATTTTAATAATTTGCCAGTTATTATTAGTAGCGAGCTTAGTGTGAGTAGGTTATTAGATGTTGATGAGGCTTTGGGTAGTAGGTTGGTTGAGATGACTAAGGGTAGAGTGGTTGAGACTAGGGGGAGAGAACTTAACTATAGAATATATGGGTGATAAATATAACAATTATATGTTAAATTATGGTATCATAGTTATAATGACGTATAGAATGTGAGCATGGAGGAAAATATGGAAGTAACTATATATTACGCAAAAATTAATTTAAGAACACATATATTAGAAGTATACAAAGGTGAAAAGGATTTAGATAGAATATTAGAGCAAGTAGCAAATTCTATAAGAGATGGAATAAGCTATAAGCAAGTAGATAATTATCAAAATAATGATTCCAATGATATTATATATACTTTTAATAACATAATAAGATTGGATGAATCTTTAAATAAAGGTATATTAGGGAATATAACAAAGGAGTCTTATATATTTGCAAAACAAAGAGATGAATTTGGAAAGCGTAAAAAAATAAGAATGAAAAATGAAGAAGAAATAAATTTTTACTTTGATATTATGAATGAAGTTTTGGCATTTCATACAACAAAAAGATTTGGACATAGGCAATTTATTAATGCAATGAAAGTTTTGATAAATAAAAGTATTAATACTTATATAGAAGAAGAAAAATATATATTCGATATAGAATTACTAAGAAAGGCAATTGATTTATTAGATATAAAACAAGAACTTTTAAAAATAGATGATTTAAGTCAACTTAAGATAAATATAATTCCTCCAAATCCTAATAAAGAGTTACTTAGTAAAATAAGAAGTAGTGCAGAGACTCAACTGGAAGAAATGACAGAAGCAAATTTAACAGGAGAGAGTATTATATTTGAATCAGATGCTCCAGGAGGACTTAAAATAGGGTCTAAAATAATAGATGAAAAACTTAGTAGGGTAGAATCACTTCATACCCATTTAACAGGACAAGATGCTATAAGAAATGGATATTTAAAAGTTTCAGCAAAGTCTAAGAGCGGTAGAAGTTATTCATCTAATGATAGAGAACCAGTAAAAGATAAAATACAATTAGATGAAGGAGATTACAAAATAGAATTTGCAAATAGATGTTTTAATAAATTGAAGTCGGTATTTAAATTATAAGAAAGGTAATGATATAATATGTTTTCTAAAAATAAAAAAACATATGATAAATTTTCATTAATAAATAGATTTAATAAATACAATAAATTTAAAGAATTTACAGACTTAGATTCAATGGAAGTAAAAGCAGCATTATTTCTTACGATACTAACTTTTATAATATGTGGTATTGGATTAAATTTATATGAAAATTTTAATGACTTTGAACCAGCATTACAAAATATATGTATATATATATCAACAGCTATGATAGGATTAATTGGTATAATTCTAGCAGGGATAGCAATAATAATTGGAACTCTAAATAATGATAATATGTCTATTATTGAAAAAAATGTAGGAGAAGATGCAATAGAAGAGATATTAATAAGCTTTGAATTTCTAGCATTTATATCAGCTATAGAAGTAGTTATATTTTTTATTTTATACTTAATATTGTATTCACAAGAATATTTATGGAATAAAACAATTTTTTATTTAATTAGTTTTATTATAATATATTTATTTATATTTACTATATTTTATACAGTTAGTTTAGTATCTAATACAGTACATTTCTTTATATCAATAAAGAAGTATGATAAGATATCTCTAGAAGAAAAGAGTTTAATAAATATAGCTAATGAAGTAAGAATTGATTTTATAATATCACTAATATTAAAATCAAATGATATAAATAAGGATGAATTTAGTAATGCATTACTAGAGTTTGTTCAAAAATGTAATGTATCAAATAAAAAAGATGAATTAGAAAATTATTTAAAAAAATATTATAAAATATAATCTTATATCTTAAAGTAATATTAAAAAAATATATAATAAAATTTGTCATAAAATTGTTATATATTATGAATTAATATCCGATTTAATAACTAAATGGCATAAAAATAGTGTATATCTAGATTGATATACACTATTTTGTTATTTATTAAACTTTATTTCATACTTATAATATTCTTAGATAGTTCATTTATACTATCAGATAGAATTTGCAGTTTTCCTTCTATCCTTACAAGTAAATACATGCTAAGGGTTATAGGAAAACCAACAGAAGCTATAAGATTTTGTAAATCAAATTCCATAAAATATACTCCTTTCAAAATTTATAAAGATAAAAGCTATGCAACTTAATGCATAGCTTTTTATTATAAGACTAAGTCGTATTCAGTAGTATCAGTTACTACTACCTTAGCTTCCACAGTAGCTACTATATTACCACCATTTGGAGCGAATATATTTTTTTCAACAACTAAGTCCATTGCTGATTTAATTTCTGTTTCTGTAATATCCTCTCTTGGATTATCAACTGATAAAGAAACTTTTCTATCATCACTTGTTAAAAATGACATAATAAGTTTTTTAGTAGTTTCCATAATTTATTCTCCTTTCTTTTTTATTTCAGTTATTCTGCTAGAGTGGTAGAATCTTGTTTTAATACTTCAAGTACAGTATAATCTTGAAGTCCCATAAGAGCTTGTGCTACATCATATACATCTTGGTTATTAGCATCATATTTTAAGTTTGAGTAAGTTTTAGATTTTACTATAGTGTTTCCTGTAGAGTCATCTCTTCCAGCATCTAATTTTACTCTTAAGCTAGATGGGTTATTCATAGTTGTAACAGCCATGTTATTACCTCCTTATTTGTTATTTAATATAATTATAGAAAGTTTTAATTTTATGTTATATTAAAGTATTTTATAAAAAAATTTTATTAAGTAGTGTATATATGAGTATCTTTAAATCCTTTTGAGATAGCTTCATTTTTTAGATTAACTGCATTATCTTTATTGTTAAATGAGCCTATACATACTCGGTAAAATACTCCATCGTCAATAATAGATTTATTTACAAATGAAAGTAGGGTTGATGATATTGTATCTGATATGTTTTTTAGGTTTTTATCATTTCTTAAATAGTTTTCTACTTCTTTATTTGATATAAAGTCTATCTCAATTAAAAGAGCTGGCATTTTTGAGTTTTTGAGTACTGCTAGTTTTTTAGAATATTTAACTCCACGATTGGGTGTATTCATTTTAGTTGCTAGGTTATTGCATAGACTATTAGCAAGTGTTTGAAGTTTACTATTTTCATCATATAGCCATACTTCACATCCTTTTGCAGATGTGTTAGATGCTGAATTTAGATGTATGCTTATAAAGTAGTCAGAGTTTTCATTGTTTGCTTTTTTAGTTCTATAATCTAGTGAATAGTATTTGTCATTATCACGAGTAGTTATTACTTTTTCAAATGCATTTTCAAGATTTTCTTTTACCATCATTCCTATTTTTAAGGCTATATCACTTTCTTTTAAATTTGTAGGACCTATTGCTCCAGAATCTTTTCCTCCATGACCAAAGTCTAGATACCATTTCATATTTTATTCCTCCTTAGTTTTAAAAAGTTTTTATTAAAGGTTATAATAGTTTTTATTAAGTTTGATATAGAAGGATTTTACTATTTGGTAGGATGATAATTATTTGATGTAGAAATTATATGTAACTAAATTGGATAGGGGGAGTTGTATGTTAGAGTTTTTAACAGAAAGTGATGTTCCTGATAGTATTAAGGATGTGGTTGATGTTATAGGTATAGATGCTTTTAAGGATTTGGTGAAGTTAGCTGGTGGAAGTTTGTTGTATATTCCTAATGAAAGTAATTTGGTTAAGCCTATTAGGAATAGAAGGATAAGGGAGGAGTTTAAGGGTAGTTATAGGGATATTTCCATGAAGTATGGGATAAGTGAAGTTCAGGTTAGGAATATTATTAATAAAGAGTGAATTGATTTTATTATAGATTTATTTTGAAATTATAGAATAAAAATAAATTATTTTTATGATACAATTATATTATTATTAAGTATCAGGAGGTGATATTATGAATACATTACAATTATTAGATATTCTTAAATTAGGAGAAAGTGAAGATTTAGAATGCAAAAAGTCTAAAAATGAAGTTCCTAAATCATTATGGGATACATATTCAGCAATGGCTAATACAAACGGGGGTATTATATTATTAGGAATAGATGAAGTAGATAATGAACTAATAATAACTGGAGTTGAAAATGTAGACAAAGTTATAAAAGACTTTTGGAGCACATTAAATGGAGAAAAAGTTAATAAAAATATATTAAAAAATGAAGATTTAGAAGTTATAGATATAGATAATAAATCTGTTATAAAAATAAATATACCAAGAGCATACTATAAAGACAAGCCGATATTTATAAATGGAAACCCTTATAAAGGAACATATAAGAGAAATTATGAGGGAGACTATAAATGTCATGAGGATGAAGTAAAGGCAATGATAAGAGATGCCTCAGAACAAGGCGGAGATTCGATAATTTTAGAAGGCTATGATATGTGTGATATAGATGCAAATACTTTAAAGAGATATCGAAATAGATTTGTAGTAGTAAATCCAGATCATATATGGAATGAATTATCTGATGAGGACTTTTTAAGACAATTAGGTGCTATTTCAAAAAATAGAAGCACAAAACAAGAGGGATTAACATTAGCAGGACTTTTAATGTTTGGGAAGGGATTAAGTATAAGGGAAGCTTATCCATATATAAACATAGACTTCAGAGATGAAAGAGATAGCAATGAAGAGGTCAGATATAATGATAGAATCACTATAGATGGTACGTGGGAAAATAATTTATATAATTTTTATACAATGGTAATTCCTAAATTAACCGAAGGGCTAAAAGTACCATTTTATATGGAAAATCTAACTAGAATAGATGATACATTAGTACATAAAGCATTAAGAGAAGCATTTGTAAATGCAATAGTACATGGAGATTATAATAGTCAAGGTACATTAAAAGTTATTAGATATAAAGATCATTATGAGTTTTCTAATGCTGGGAATTTGAAAATATCAAAAGAGGATATATTTAGCGGTGGAAATTCTAAATCAAGAAACCCTAAAATACAAACAATATTAAGGCTGATAGGTCTTGGAGAAAATATAGGGTCTGGATTTCCTACAATACTTAAAGCATGGAATCAACAACATTGGAGATTACCTCAATTAGAAGAAAATACAAATTTAAATATAGTGACACTGAATTTATGGATGGTATCACTTATACCAGAAGAGTGTATAATAAAAATAAAAGAGTTATATGGTAAAAAGTTTGACTCTCTTGATGAATTAGAAATATTAGCTATAGTTACAGCGTACTTAGAAGGACGCGTCACTAATTCAAGGTTACAAACTATTTGCAACAATCATCCTAATGATATTACTAAAATTTTATATGGATTAGTTCAGAAAGAGTTTCTTGTAGAAGAAGGATATGGACGTGGGAAGATATATCATATAAATAAAAATTACAATGAAGCTGAGGATGCAAATATTGATTTAGACTCTATTACAGGAGATGAAAAAAAGCTATTAGATTTTATTGTGACTAATGGGTATACAAATAGAAGTTTAAGTGAAATACATCTTGGATTTGATAAAAATAAAAATTTAAGGTTGTGTAATAAATTAATAAATAAAGGATTAATAAAGAAAATAGGAACTTCTAATAAAGTAAGGTATGTATTAAGTAATTATAAAGAAGATGACGCGTCCTTATAAAATGATTTAAATGATGACGTGTCCTTTAATAACAATGACGCGTCATTATTTAAGTATGACGCGTTATATTTTACGCTTAAGGATATTATAATATTTTAAAAAATGTGGATAACTTCTGAATGTAAGTAATATCAATCAACTGGTTTTGAGCGTAAAAAAGATTTTGA
>JABLTT010025206.1_pt1 | contig 31930 bp, 48 predicted proteins | sample 7160061 | NCBI WGS metagenome assembly JABLTT01 (sample SAMN14651232, study PRJNA627086) | human gut metagenome | isolation source: feces | host: Homo sapiens
GAATGAGAAATTTGACTATTGCCCTGAATGCAATGCAAAATTAACCAATAAGTGCGATAGTTGTAATAAATATTTACCGGATAGTGCAACTGACATTTGTCCGTATTGCGGAGAAACAATAAAAACTAAAGTTGGAGAAATACCGGAATCTAAAAAATCTTCAGATGAAACACAACAATATTCAAAATGCCCTAATTGTGAAAAAAGTCTAAAGGATATGAAAGATATTGATAATTGTCCATACTGTGGTTTTGAACTGACTCATATATTTATAAATAAGGTCGCCGAATGTACATATTGTCACCACAGTTTAGATGGAATGGAACATATAGGCAATAAGTGTCCATATTGTGGCAATTTAATAGAAAATTAAGTTGGTAAAAATAACTAAGGAGGAAAAGGAAATGACAGTCTATAAAGATGACGAAGCTCTTGAAAAATGGAACAATTTCCGTGTGGAAGAACAAGTACGAGATATTGATATTGAGAACGTAGATATATTTTTTGTGCAAAATGATGAATTTGTGGAAATGTATTATAATCCTGACGCAAAAGCCGGCGGTCAAGTTGTTTATAATACAATCCCATATGAACTTATTCATCAAGCTACAGAACAGGCAACAAATAAGGAAAGTGTGGTAAAAGATTTTTTTGAACATCTTGATACCGGTTGTAAACAATACTTGATTGATAAAGGAGACTCTGAATTTGAAAATGCTTACAAAGAACTTATTGAACGTGCCAATGAAATTGCCGGCAAACCTGAAGGAGTAAAACAAGGTATAGATGGTCGTTGGTTTGGTACAATGGAAAAAATGCAGAAATATGCGTTTTCACAAATTCTCTACAACAGAGCAGATGCAGAACAGCAGGCTTACATACGAGAGTTGAGAGAAAACTCTCCGAATGTGATAATTGATGTATCATATCAAAAAGCCGTTCGTGATGAATTGCTTTATACTTTAAAGGAAACAGATTTAAGTGTAAATCAATTAAAAAATCTTTTGAAACACGAATATCCGCTTGAAGCTTGCTATAATGAATGGGTAAAAAACAACTTGTCAATGAAAGAAATTTTGGAAGTATCAATACATAATTGTGCTGATAATGAATTTCAAGATATATAACAGGAAAGTGCTATTGAAGATATGGAAATGTAGTATCAATGGCAATTATAAACATAAAAATAAAGAAATGAGAAATTAAAAATGAACATATTTAATTTATTGCCTATAATGTTGTATAAAACAGCAGTGTTAGGAGTAGGAGCGGCAGGAATATTTTTACCTGTATTATGTTGTACAGGAGAAAGACCGATGAATAATTTGGAAAAAGGAGCATTCTTGATTATAGGAACTATAGTTTTAACAATAATATATTATCAGAATGGATTTTTTTGATACTAATTTTCAAAAGCAATATTATCAGGCTATAAATACCGATGTGACAGAGTGCCAACATTGTCATAGGAGCTTTGAGGGTATGGAATATATATGGGATAAATGTCCGTATTGTGGCAAGGAAATAGAAGTTAAAGTTAGGGAAATACCTACAGATAAGGATTTGGGGGAGAATAAAAATGATTGAAATAGGTATAAAACATTTAATACCATATATTTGTACAGGAATAATTTGTTTAGCAGTGATTGGTATTGGAATTTACCTTTATCATAATGAAAGAAAAGCATTTCGGGTATTTGCTTTTTATGTAGCAATAATATTTGGAATAACATCTTGTTTGATGTATTATAATAGCCAAAAATTCGTGTTTAGTAGTGAAGAATTAATAGTTCTTATTATTTTTATAGCTGCGTTAATAGCCTTTCTTTGCTATACAACAACTTATTTGGGAGATAGAATAATCTTAATAGGTTTTATTAGTTTCGGCATATTGGGTTTATGGACAAGTAATTCCTATTATAATTATTATCATGAAAAAATATACTGCCAGAATTGTAATTACGAATATCAAGTTGATGATGATTATTCTTATTGCCCTCAATGTGGCGAAAAAAACGAAGAATATATGGATGACAAATATCAACTTTTAGAATGCCCTGATTGTGCAAAAAGTCTAAAGGGTATGAAAGGGATTAAGACTTGTCCATATTGTGGGTTTAAATTTAGTCATATACCAAAAGATAACATCGCCGAATGTACATATTGTCACCACAGTTTAGATGGAATGGAACATATAGGCGATAAGTGTCCGTATTGTGGCAATTTAATAGAAAAGGATGATGATAAAAATGTACATATCAGATAATAACAATTATGAGCAAGGAAACTTAGAAAGAATTTTTATTATAATAAATCTTATAGGAGAGTGAAAATAATGGGTTGTCATACATCATTCAGTAGACCTATAACTGATAAAGAATTTCAGTTAATGAAAGAATATGCTCTAATAGAAATATTCGAGTTGACTGGTCCTTCAGTAGAAAATATAGAATTGGGATTAAATAATGAATTTTTATATAAACAACTGACAAAATCGTTTATTGAAAATGTTCCATGTGTATATGGGAAGTATTGGTGGCAACTCGGCTATGGTGCAGGAAATCCAAAATTATTAAACGGTTTTGCTTTTGTGCATGAGATACGAGGTTATAATGGATTGTTTATTGATGTTCCAAAATATGATGACATTTTTAGAATTAAACATTATCCAAGAAAAGTAATCACAAATCGTAGAAATCTAAGACGTTGGATGCGTAAGGATTATTTTAAACTAACAAAAGAACAACTTGACAAAGTTTCAGAATTCTTTGAAAAGTATCCAAATGGAGTGATTACATTTGGATAAAATAAATTTAAAATTTTCTGTTGACGAAAATTGCATATAAATTAAATAAAGGATCGTGATTAAGATGTACATATCAGATAAAAAAATTAATGAACAAGAAAATTTTTGTAAAAATTTTTATAATAAACTATATCAAATTTTTAAAAGTGGAAATATAAAAGGTATATTTGATAAAGAAACATCTTCTGATGAATTTACTTTTAAGATTATTCCTAAAATTGATGAAATAATGACAATTAAAAATGCAATAAGCAATATATCTTCAAAGAATAGAGGCTTCCATAGTTATAGTTACATTTTTACAAAAATCAAAACTCCAGATGCAAATGTCTGTGTTAAAGTTCAAAATAGAATTAGTGAAAATGGAAAACCATACCTTGCTATAACTATATTTACTTCACACTTGATAGATATTGATTGGATTGAAAGCGACATTGTTTTAGAAATATATAACCCATGTAAAAATATAATAATTCACGAGAATAAAAGTATATATGCGTCAACCAAAAATCATAAATATTTTCCAATTTCAGCATCCGATTTAGGACATTATTTACCTGATGAAGTTAAAAGAGAATTATTTTTGTTGCACTCAGAAAAAACATACTTTTGGAAAGATATGATTCAAGATGATTTTTATCCACCAATCAAATTAACGGATATTTCAAAATATCATAACAAAAAAGAATATTTTGAAAAATTATTTAAAATCGAATTACCAAGTAGCATAAACAAACGAAATTCAAAAGCTATATATTATCTATGCTGTGCAGCAAAATATATTAATCAAAATCAATTAAATATACTTTTTAATTCAGTTTTTGATGATATAGCTAAATCAGAATTGAGTGAAGATAGGATTAAATTATCAATACGAAATAGGAAAGAAATAGGTCAGAGATGCTTATATCATATTATGCGAAATAGAAATCCTAATATTTCTAAAGATACATTAATAGATTATCTTGATATGGCGGTTGAACTTAAAGAGGCGGTTGATATTTCAGCCGGAAAGAAAAAAATATATAAATTACATGATGAATATGTTCATAGATATATAGCAAAAGCAAATAGAGGAATTAAATTTGTTATTCCTGAAACACCTCTAAAATATTTGGAATTACCTGAACCGTTTTATTTGATTAAGACGAAAAGTGCACTTCAATTAGAAGGAAAAATTAATGATAACTGTGTCGGTACATATCTTCAAAACATTAATGGTGGTCATTGTATTATTTACACAGCTGATATAGATGAACAACATTTAACGATCGACATTCGATATAACAAAAAAAGTAAAAAATTCAGTGTAAATCAATGTTATAAAAAACATAACCAACCATGCAAAGAAGAAACATTGGAATATGTGAAGAAAATAGTACAAGAACATAGCAAACAAGCTATTACAATGTATCAAAAAAGGAATAAGAAATCTAAAAAATAACGGAAATATACAATAAGTTATATAAAGAGAGGATTAAAATGAATAGTAATGTAAATTTGATAAATGCAGGTAAATATCTAAATAGAATATGTGCTGATATGAGTGTATCAAAATTATACTATTATAATATTCAATATACACTTTCAACAACAATATTAGAATATCAGTTAAAACACAATTTGACCTCAAAAGATATGGCAAACTATTTAAAAATAAGTCCTAAAATGTTATATAAATACGAAAGCGGTAATTACAATTTTTCTCTTTCACAAATTTGTGATTTATGTGAAAAATTAAAATTAAAACTTAATTTCTCAATAGTTGAAATCAAAAAGTAAAAAAACAAAAGGAGCGAAAGATAATGAGTAACAGACCACTTGTAACCAAAGAATTAACCGATGCAGTTGAAAGTTTGCTTAATCCGTATCACGATACAAGAATATATATAGCAAAAGAAGTGACTTTTGATTATAGAACCGAACAGGCTTGCAGAGTAGATTTGATGAGATTTAAACCTATCAATAATACTGTTTCCGGTATTGAAAAAGGCGATTTTTACTGTTATGAAGTTAAATCATCAATCGAAGATTTTCATAGCAAAAACGGTCACAATTTCATTGGAGATTATAATTACTATGTAATGCCGAAAGATGTATATGATAAAGTAAAAGGTGAAATCCCATATGAAGTAGGTGTACTTGTTTCTGATATGAAAAAAGATTACGGACGAATAACCCTCTATCATGCTAAAAATGCGAAACGAAAGGATAGGAATAAGCCCTTATCAGAGATGTTGCTTATGATGTTCCGTTCGGCAGTAAGAGATACAATTTCAAAATGATATGCTATTTGCGGAGTGCTAATAAAGGAGAAGAAGTAATGAAGATTATTGTATTTAATAAAGAAGAAGCACAAGATTACTTACTCAATCAAATAGATGATGAAGAAGTAATATACATAAACATAGATAATAACGTTGCACATAGAACGTTAAATTCAAAATCTATGTTCGGCAAAAATATTGAAACCTTTAATATGTATTTTGCAGATAGTTTGTCAGCAAAAGACAGATTATCGGCAAATAATGCAATTAATTTATGTGGTTTTTTATCTGACCGTCTTAATAGATATGAATATGATTACATAATAATATCCTGTCATGCCGGTGAATCTCGTTCAGTGGCTATGGCACAAAGTATAGCTGAAGAATTCGGAATAAATGAAATAGAATATCATCACGAACAAAAACCGAATGCATGGGTTAAACTTTGTATGAAACAAGCATTTATATATGTAAAGTCTAAAAAAACAGATATGAAAAACATATTTGATTTTAAAAAACTCTGTAAATTGCTAAAAGAGAAAAAGGAAATATGGATTAAAACAAGTTATATTACAAATTGGTATGACGATAATTTAGCGGAAATTACTCAACTTAAAAAAATACTCAATGAGGGCTTTATGAAATGTTCTCTTGCAGGCAAAAAAATTGTTCTATCAGATGGATTTAGTGACGGTTACGAATTCACATATAAAATGTTAAAACGTTGTATTTTAATTACGTTATATTCTTAACAGAAATTTTCAATTCAACTCTGACATTTTGTTAAAAAATTTGTATAATGAAGTGTAAAATAAGAAAAAGGAGGTTTATTTATGATTTTAGTAATTGCAGAAAAGCCTGTTTTGGGCAAAGCAATAGCAGATGCATTACCGGGTACGGCAACAATGAAAAATGGTTGTATATATAAAGGTGATTACATAGTAACTTGGGTATTCGGTCATATGCTTAGTCTTAAAGAACCTGAAGATTATGATATAGGGTATAAGTCTTGGAATATAAATTCACTTCCAATATTTTTTAAAGATTGGCAAGTTAAAATCGGAAAAGACGGAAACCTTAATAAAGGTCAAATCAGTAAATCACAAAGAGTTAACCAAATAGGCAATCTACTAAAACAAGCAGATGAAGTCATACACGCAGGTGATCCTGATGATGAAGGGCAACTTTTAATTGATGAATTGCTGAGATGGTTTAATTATAAAGGAATTGTTAAAAGGCTTGATACCGCTAATACAACACTTGTTGCTATGAAAAAAGCATTGTCGCATATGACTGATAATAAACCTCATGAACCTTATGGTTGGTCGGCATATGCAAGAAGTGTCGCTGATTTAATGGTCGGAATAAATATGAGCAGATTGTTTTCTTGCAAAAATCAGACTCTGTTAACAATCGGTAGAGTACAAACACCAACATTAGGATTGGTAGTTAATCGTGACTTAGCCATTGAAGGACATCACAAACAAAAGTATTATACTATTGCTTGTGATATTAATTTCAATAATGATACGGTTCAAGCGGATTTTATTCCGTCTAAGACTGATTCTAATTTAGTAGACGGACATATACTTAGCAAAGAATATGCCGAACAAATATGTAATCGACTTAAAGGACAAACATTAAAAAATATTAACATAACGAAAAAAATAGTATATGAAGCACCGCCATTACCTTTTAATTTGGTAAAGTTACAAACTTATTGTAGCGGTAAATTCGGTTACTCACCACAACAGGTACTTGATATTACACAATCTTTAAGAGAAAATCATAAGGCTATTACTTATAACCGTTCGGATTGTCAATATCTCTCGGAAGAACATTATAAGGAAGCTCCTGTAACAATGAAAGCTGTTATAATGAATATTTGTTATAAACCTAAAAGTTTAGATATGAATTTAAAATCAAAGTGTTTTGACAGTAGCAAAATCTCAGCTCACTTTGCTATAATTCCGACAAATCAAAAAGTTAATTTAGATAAATTAAGCGAAGCTGAGAAAAATGTATATCTTGCTATTTGTAAATACTATATAGCTCAGTTTATGCCAAAAGCCAAAAAAGAGCAAACAAATCTAAGTATTGAATTGGATAATGGCGAAGCTATAAAGGCAGTATCTACCGTTATAATAGAACAGGGTTATAGAAGTATTTTTAATGAAGCTGAAAAAGATAAGGCAAGTAATCTAAGTAAAATACCGGAAGGTATTTATTCAGGGAAAATAACGGATACCGATATTGCTGAAAAGGAAACAAAACCACCTTCAAGATATACGAAAGCATCATTAAATGAAGATATGACTTGTATATCGAAATATGTTAAAGATCCGAAAATAAAACAATTACTACTTTCAAAAGATGAGGGTAAAGAAGGTGAAAGAGGTTCTATCGGGACTTCTGCAACTCGAAGCGGTATCATAGAATCATTGGTTAAACGTGGTTTTTTACGAGAAGATGGTAAGAAGGTAATTTCGACTGCACTTGGCAGAGAACTTTACAGAATATTGCCTGACGAAATCAAGAAAGCCGATATGACAGCTGAATGGTGGTCTATTCAAGAAGAAATACAAAACGGTACAGTTAATTACAATAAATTAATTGACAGTGTTTATGACACAATTAAGCATATTGTCGCAAATGTTGATAATTATCCGGTTGTAAACAGCAGTATTATTGCAATAAAGAAAAAAGGTGGGGCAGTAATAGGTAAATGTCCTCGCTGTGGCGGTGATATTATCGAAACAAAAACAGGATTTTGCTGTTCTAATTGGAAAGAACCTACAAACTGTAAGTTTAATATTTGGAAAAAGAGTAAAAGTCCTTTATTTGCAAAAACAACATTTACCGCTGCGACAGTAAAAAAATTATTAAGCGGTCAATCGGTTAAGATGAAAAAACTTGTCTCAAAAACAGGCAAAGAATTTGAAGCAGAAGTAAAAATGAAAGATGATCCGTCAAGTCAATATGGTCCATCATTTGATTTGATTTTTAATAAGAAACGAGGTATATAGTTATGAATATGAATAAAATAACAAAAGATAAAAAGATTGAGATTTTAACTATGAGAGTAAACGGTTATAGTGTAAGAAAAATTTGTAAGGCTACAGGTTTTAGCAAACAATGTATATATAATTTATTCTATAGCCTTTATGGAAATCTATCTTCATGTGTATACGAAAATGTACGCATATGGTTGATAGAAAATGAAATGGATTATGAAGAATTAGCTGAAAAAATTAATTTCAATGTTGATCATTTAATTAAAATTTTATCAGGCAAAATGTGGATGCCGGTGTCAGTTGCGAAAAAAATAAGTAAGGTATCGGGCATTGACTTATCTGTTATAATGGAAGTAGCAACTGAAAATAATAAGCGAATAAAGAAGAAATCTGTTTATCCGTACATGAATGAATGGTTTGCAGAAAATGATATAAACAAACTTGAACTTGCAGCTAAAGCTAATTTAACATACGCTGAAATGATTAAATTACTAAATGGCAGAACCGAAAATATGTCAGATAAACAAATTTTACGATTTCAAAAAGCTATTGCCAATGCTATTAATGTAGATGTTAATACTGCATTTGCAATGTGAACAGAAAGGATGATAGTAAATGGATATTCTAAATAATTTATTAAATTCAAGAAAAAAGAAAATCATATTTGGTATAATTGTCTTATGCATTATTGCTTTAATAATATTTTTGGCTACTCGAAAAACACCTTTTGAAGATACTGGCAGATTAGTTACACCAGAACCTACGATTGTTGCTATTGAAAACAATACAGCAGAACAAGCTGATTATACCGGTATGGTAACTAAAGATGACGGATTATTCTTAAATAATAAAACAGTTGCGTGTGCTGATGTAACCGGAGGTACTTTAAATGTAGGAATAACACTTAACGAAAACGTAAATGGATTAATTTTAAATCCGACTTATTCAAAAGCAACAGTAGAACATAAATACGGTTATTACATAACATCAAAGCAATTAGGAGGTATTAGAACAAGTCATACAGAATATAAAGATATAACCGATTCAGAAGTGGCAAATTCATCGAATGTTCTTATAGATTGGACTTACGATCAATTAATGCCGGCAAACTACGCAGACGAAAATAATTATGGAGTATGTTGGGGTGTAGATTTAACCAATAGTGGTGTTGATAATGACCTAATTCGTATTGAAGTGGTTGATTTGGTATCACATAATATAACAGGATCATATACCGTTAAAATTTCAAAAAATGCTCAATCAAAATATGAAATATCTGAGATTTGGAATAATGATTTGGCACAAATTGATATTAATAAAGTAAAAGATGTATGGAATTTAAGCAGTGCCGGCGAAGAATTTAATATTACTGATTTATCGGCACAGAGAAACAAACTTATTACCGAAGCACAAGATATAATCAATTCCGGTATTTTTATTTCTACATCTGAACAATTCAATGTAAAAAGAGCAATAGTAGAACTGACTTGGACTACAAACAGTATTCGCTATTTGTCAAATGCACACACAACTGAATATAGAGGTAATGTGGCATTTCCGGTTTGGGCTGTAACATTAAATTCTGATGATGTTAATATAGGACATATAACTCTGTATTTTTATCCAACCGGAGATATAAATATGGGTATTGATTATATTTACATAAATACTTTTGATGAATTAAAAAAATATTGCAAAGATATTTAAAAAAAAGTATTGACTTCAATTTTATGTGTGATAAAATAATAATATAAAGTATGAAGTGTCTGAAAACTTATCTGTTTTCATTTTAATAAAAGTTAAATTTAGAACAATTATAAATCCGATTTTGATTATATCGGTTATAATTGTTCTTTTTTTATTTCATTTCAGCTTTAAATACTATAAAATTTTATTTAAGAAATTTCTAAGGAGGAAATTATTATGGCAAACACAAATAAGAAACAATATTCATTTTTGAATATTGTAAATGCAGTAACGAGTAAAGGAACGAATTTCAAAAACATGATTATTAAAGGCTATGTTTCAAGAATTCAAGAAGGAGAAGCAAACGGCAAAAAACTAATTCGAGCAACTGTTGCTTGTAGTGGCAGAACTAAAATCATTAACAGTATGTTTGGTACAAATATACCGCAAGATAACGTTGTTTGGATTAATGTCACAGTTTGGGAGGACCGTGCTGAAAGATTTAAACATATGCTTGAAGCAATCGGAAATCCTAACACTGTTAATCTTGTACTAATCGGTTCGGCGAGTGCAAATAAGTACACCAATAAAAACGGTGAGGAAGTTGAAGGTATCAATCTATCGGTTAATGATTGGACTTTGTGTGATGGTAATACCGGTTCAAATTCAGGAAATAAACCGGCAGCAAGTACACCAACACAAGCATCGCAAACACCAACCGAAGCGACAAATGGAGATGAACTTGGTGATGGATTCGACTTTGATGATTTCGGCGATTTTGATGATGCCGAAAATCCATTCGCTTAATTAATTAAAATGACTATATAAGGCTTTTTAAGTCTTATATAGTCGTTTTTTTGCTATTATATAATATTGACTTCATAATAGTGTATGATATAATATAATTATAAGTATGAAGGTTGAGGAACACTAAATGTACCTCTCGTTATTTAAAAGTTAATTAAAGAGCAATTATGAATCCGAATCGGAAACATAGTTGCTCTTTTTTTTATTTATTCATATTGATGATTTATTGTTTAAGGAGGAAATACGTTATGAAAATTGTAAAGAAAGATGGTTCAATTACGAACGTCAATGCTGAAATGCTTGAAAAAATGATAAATGAATCGGCTAAAACTACATCTGTACCTTTAATGCCTTCACAGGTGAAAAAGATTAGTGCTTATGTAATTGGTAAAGCGGATGAATATGGAAAGCCGATACCAACAGATAAGATTCAATTTATGATAAAAAAATGTATTCAGCAGATTACAAGCAAAATATCAAAAGAGCAAAAAACGGAAAAGGAAGTTTTAAGTAGAAAGGAGATGAAGATAGCGAGAAAATTTGCAAATATTTATACGAGTATATATCTGAGAGAAGGACCTGAAGCATTTGCAGTCAGAGTAAAACAAGACTTTGAGTATAAGTTTGTAAATAATGCAATAAGTTTTGTAGCTCAAAGATTAGCAGATATAAATATTGCAATTAAAGATGGAACATTGCAAGAAGAAAATAGAGAAAAAAGAGAAAATGAAGTCTTATCGGTTATTGAAATTGTAGATGACGATACAAAATTGGCTTCATAAAAACAGACATACTACCCGATAATTTAATTGTCGGGTAGTAAAAAGGAGGATTTTATATGTTACAAGGTATTATAAAAAAAGACGGAACATTTCAAGAATTCCAACCGGATAAAATCAAGATAGCTGTTAATAAATCGGCTACAAGAGTTATGCAGAAATTATCAGACTATGATTTAAACTTTATAGTTGAATATGTACACAATAAAGCAAAAGAAATAGCAAAACAAAATAATACAACTACTGTCACAGTACCGGAAATACATAATCTTGTTGAAAAAGCACTTGATAAAGTTAATCCCGAAGTGGCAAAAAGCTATAGAGATTATCGTGATTACAAGATTGACTTTGTAAAAATGCTTGATGAAGTATATAAAAAGAGTCAGTCAATTATGTACATTGGTGATAAGGATAATTCCAATACTGACAGTGCTTTGGTTTCAACCAAAAGAAGTTTGATTTTTAATCAGCTTAATAAGGAATTATATCAGAAGTTTTTCCTTACAACAGAAGAACTTCAAGCATGTCGTGACGGATTTATATACATTCATGATATGTCTGCAAGACGTGATACAATGAACTGCTGCTTGTTTAATATGCAAAATGTTTTAAAAGACGGCTTTGAAATGGGTAATCTATGGTATAACCAACCTAAGTCACTTGACACAGCTTTTGATGTTATCGGAGACGTAACTATTTCGGCTGCCAGTCAGCAGTACGGAGGTTTTACAATACCTTCAGTTGATTTACTACTTGAGCCGTATGCCGAACATTCATATGAGAAATACATTCAAAAATATGTTGAGTTAGGTTTAGGTAAGGATAAAGCCGAAGAAATAGCCATGAAAGAAGTTCAAAGAGATTTTGAACAAGGATTTCAAGGTTGGGAATATAAATTCAATTCTGTTTCATCAAGCAGAGGTGATTATCCGTTCATTACGGTAACGACAGGAACAGGAACAGGTCGATTTGCTAAAATGGCATCTATAACTATGTTAAATGTAAGAAAGAACGGTCAAGGAAAAGAAGGATTTAAGAAACCTGTACTATTTCCGAAAATCGTATTTCTTTATGACGAAAACCTTCATGGTAAAGGTAAGACTTTAGAAGATGTTTTTGAAGCAGGAATCGAATGTTCAAGTAAAACAATGTATCCTGATTGGTTATCTTTAACCGGCGAAGGATATGTGGCATCAATGTATAAAAAATACGACAGAATAGTATCACCCATGGGCTGTCGTGCATTTCTATCACCTTGGTTTGAAAGAGGTGGAATAGAACCGGCAGACGATAATGATAAACCAATTTTTGTTGGAAGATTTAATGTTGGTGCTGTCTCGCTTAATTTGCCTATGATACTGGCGAGAGCAAGAAAAGAATCAAAAGATTTCTATGAAATATTAGATTATTACTTGAATATGATTAGAAAAATTCATATAAGAACCTATGAATATCTTGGTGAAATGAAAGCATCTACAAATCCACTTGCTTATTGTCAAGGTGGCTTTTTAGGTGGGCATCTAAAACCGGATGATAAAATCAAACCAATACTTAAATCTGCTACAGCATCTTTCGGAATTACCGCTTTAAACGAGTTACAAGAACTATACAATGGTAAATCACTCGTAGAAGATGGTCAATTTGCGATAGATGTAATGAAGTATATAAATGATAAGGTGGTTCAATTTAAGCATGAAGATGGCAATTTGTACGCGATATACGGCACACCTGCCGAGTCACTTTGTGGACTTCAAGTAAAACAATTCAGAAATAAGTATGGTATAGTTGAAAATGTTTCTGACAGAGAATATGTGTCTAATAGTTTTCATTGCCATGTTACGGAGAATATTACTCCTATACAAAAACAGGACCTTGAAAAAAGATTCTGGGATTTATTTAACGGTGGTAAGATTCAATATGTTCGTTATCCGGTTGGATACAATATTGAAGCAATCAGAACACTTGTTAAAAGAGCAATGGAACTTGGCTTCTATGAAGGGGTTAATTTGTCTTTAGCTTATTGTGATGATTGCGGTCATGAAGAACTTGAGATGGATGTTTGCCCTGTATGCGGAAGCAATAATCTAACCAAAATAGATAGAATGAATGGTTATCTGTCTTATTCAAGGGTAAAAGGAGATACAAGACTTAATTCTGCTAAAATGGCAGAAATTAAGGACCGAATTTCGATGTAAATTGACATTTAATATTCGGTATGGTATAATCAATATGTTAACAAAAGAATTCATTAAGAATATCTTTGGAAGGGTGGGACTACGGTCTCGCCCTGATTTTTTGATTATCGGAGGAATGTGAAATGACAAATGAATTGACTTTTGATGAATGGGTAGAAAACGCTAATAAGAAAGCTGAAGAAATAATAGAAAGAACTGAAGAAAAAGAAAATATTGACTTCAAAAAGTAATATGATATAATATAAATAGATTATATGAAGTTTAGAGAGTATGGCTAAAGCTATATTCTCTTTTTATTTAATAAGTTAAATTGAGCAGTTAAAATTCAGAAAATGAAGATTGACTGCTCTTTTTTTATACAAAATTAATTTACTTTTTAGGAGGAGAAACAAAATGGTAAAATTTAAAGAAATGACAGTAGGAAATGAGTATGTAACTAACTTGTTAGTTACAAATATAGAAGAACGAACAGCAAGAAATGGATCAATATATTATGACATTTCATTGTCGGATGGAGAACAAACTGTAATTGCAAAGTATTTTGACAATATTAATAGTAAAGAGTTAGCTGTAATAGGTAATGTGGTAGATTGTACTATTAACGTAAACATATTTCAAAGCAATGTGAGTTATGTTTTACAGTACTTTGAAATAAACTACAATGCAAATATAGCAGATTTCATTATAACTGCTCCGATTGAATCCGAGAAAATGTTCGATATGTGTATAAGTTTATTCAACAAAGCTGCTGAAACGGCTCCTGATTTAGCAAAATTGGGTAAAGAAATTTATGAAAAGAATAAAGAAAAACTTTTACGTTGGTCGGCAGCTAAGAGTATGCACCATAATTGCTATGGAGGATTACTATATCACTCTTTAAGAATGGCTTTATCGGCAAAAAGAATTTGTCAAATCTATACTAAAGCAAATCAAGGCTTAGTCATTGTAGGTTGTTTGCTTCACGATATAGGAAAACTAAAAGAGTTGGATACTGACATTATGGGGAATGCATCATATACAGTCAATGGCAACTTGTTCGGTCATTTAATGTTGGGAGTGCGAATGGTTGAAGATTATACAAAGGATTTTACTATAAATTCTGATGAACTGGAGCAATTACAACATATAATCGCTTCACATCATTATAACCAAGAATGGGGAGCAATCAGTCAGCCAAAAACAATCGAAGCATTTATTGTTGCAAAATTAGATGATTTTGATGCAAAAATGTATATGATTGAAAAAGGTTTAGATGAACTTAATGAAGGAGAAGTATCAGATAAGCCGATTTATGATGGCATAAGAATTTATAAGCCATTTAAAGAATAAAGAGTATTGACTTGATTTTGGAGATATTAAGAAAGGATGATTAATTATGAAAAATGAAAACGATATAAGAATCAGAGATGCAATCGCAGAAATCAACAAGTTTCGTACAACAGAAGAAGAATTAACAACAGCTTTTAATAATGCAATAGCTATTGCTGAAACAGAAGTATTGGCTGATGCAGAACTTATAAATGAAGATTTATACGAAAAAATTAAGAACAATCCTGCAAAGGAAATCTTGAAGAATCATAAATCCTCAACAAATTTTAACGAACCGACAACAGACTTTCGTCTTTTGAATATAAGAATTAATAATGAAATTGATATGGCAAATGGCTGTCTGAACAGGATAAGCATTACAGATGATTTTAATGAATATGCTAATTTGTATAAAAGTTTAATTTTTAGAATCAGAAATATATACGAAAACGCATTGTTAAGAAAACGTCTTTACAACATTTACAGACAGTAATCTATACAATGCTTATATTTTGATTTAGAGAAAATTAATGATGAAAATAATGTAAAAATGAATATTGACTTCATTTCTATGTATGTTATAATAAAAACATAAGATATGAAGGTTATTGAAACATGGTTATACCATGTTTCAATTTTAATTAAAGTTCAAGAACAGACTAACAAATTCCAAAGGGGTTTAGTCTGTTCTTTTTTTATATAGATTTTTAATTTTGTTATCTGTCAATTATGACAGTTTATATATAAACAAAATATTATTTTATGGAGAAAGCAAGATAGCTTTCTTTTTGTTTTTTTAAGGAGGAATTTAAAATGTTATTTTATGTAATCGCAATCGTATCAATTTTATTAATTATTTTCTTTGCTGTAAGATATATGTATCTCTTAGCAACAAACAAGAAAGATACAAAAAAAGTATTATTCACAACAGTAGCAGCAATAGGAATATTATTAGTTATTTTCTGCATAAATGCACATGTGTATATAAAGAAATGCCCTGATTGTGGCTTTACATACAATGTAGCTGAAACAGATTATACATTCTGCCCGGAATGTAATTATAAGCTAAAAAATGTTTGCAATAACTGTTATGAATTGTTACCTGAAGACACAACTTTATGTCCAAACTGTGGATATGATAATACTATTAAATTAGTAAAAACGTGTAAAGGTTGCTTGAACGAATTTACATTTAAAATTGATGAAGAAACAGATTATTGTACAGATTGTCAAAGTAAATTAATACTATGCGGCAACTGCAATGAAAGAGCTATATTTATTGAAAATAAATGCTCAAATTGCGGAGCTGTAGTAACTGATTAATTTTTTGTGGAGGAATTTAAAATGAATGAAATTAGCAAAATTGTGAAAGATTCGCAAAGAAACTTATTAAATACTGGGAAGATTTACAAAAAATAAGAGAGGAAGAAAGAGCATGAGGATATTATTTAACAGGGAATGGACACAGGCAGAAATCAGAAAAGTAGTGAGGGATAACTACTATTTGGAATTTAGCGACCATAAAGACTTAAAGGCTCTTTGTGTTGAGCCATTTACTGACGAGGAAGAATATAATGTATCTGATTATAACTTTTTCGTGTTTGCAGTACCGAGCAAATGGCTGAAAGAGGTTGCGAAAAGAATGTTTAATATCAATGACTTAAATAAGTGGTTACAAATAGAATATACCACAGATGAAAGTCAGGCGATTTTTGAAGAAGCTTTAAATGAGCGACAAGTTGTAATGGTAGATTTTGATTGATTGTAAAAATTAATAGTAAAATTATAAAATAATAAAATGGAGGTAAAGTATTATGAGTAAAGATGAGCTTATTAAAGAATTGGCAAATAAAGTAGATAAGGAACTTAATGCCTATAAAAAATCACTTTTGCAAATGTCGGCAGAAAAAATTATGGCACATTCATATGAAACAGTCGTAAAAGAAGAATTTTGCGACATATTGAAATATGACATGAAAATGGTTGATAACGAAATAATCAAAAAGTGGTTGGATATAGACGGCTTATTGGATTATATATATTTTGGGTGGCTCAAGATTGAAGATGCTATATGTGACGAATATAGAAATTTTATTTTTGAGTATATGATTTGATGGAGGTATGAAAAATGTATAAAATTAAATTCAAATACCGTGATAAATTGAGTAATTGGGAATGGCGAGAACAATCATGTTCTGTTTCTTCTGTTGATGAATGTAAAAGAATCTATGGATTAGGTATAGATTGCGATTATAAAATTTTATCGGTTGAAAAAATAGATAATTAAGGAGAATACGATTATGAAAAAGAAAATTTTGATTACAGTTTTGACAATACTTTTTGCTATTATCTCTTGTAGCGGATGTGCATTATGGGATAATGAAGTTAATGAACTAAATGGTTCAATAACAGGTAATACATATAACGCAGGTTTTTATACCAATCAAGGTAAAAACTTTATGAATGTAAGTGGACAAAAAATCGACTTGCAATCTAATGTAATTAAAGAAAAAACATATAATAGCGATAATGGTTGGGGATATAATCAAACCTTATCAAGTGTTGTTACAGTAATTATTGATGGTAAAACAATCGAAAGTTGTGGTAGCACAATGATTTTTGCTGAAAACGGATTAAATCCTGAAGTAGACTTCAACAGCCCTGAAGTAATAAAGAGTACGTCAGACGGCAGTTTTGGGGATAATGTATTTATTGCAAGTATCGTAAATAAATACAAGAATTACTTTGGAAAATCAAGAGTAGTAGTTATCCAATCACAACTTGGCGATCCTATTTGTGCATATTCCGGTAACGAGGTTTATTGGGAAGTGTGTCAGGATTTGCCTAAAACAACAAAATTAATGATTGACGGAAAAGCTCTCTATATTCATAGGGCGAATTTTCAAATCATTGATAAAAATCTATTATAAAGAGATATAAAAATGATTAAAAAAGAATGTTGACTTCATTTTCTAATATGCTATAATTATATTATAGATATGAAGTCTATGGAAAGTAAATGAAATTATTTTCTATTTTTAATATAGTTTTTTTATGAGTGATTAAACCCGAATAGGGCTTAATCACTCTTTTTTTTATTTTTCTACAGCTTAGGCTGTTTATATATATCTAATAAATTTTTAAGGAGGTATAATTATGAAAGTAGTTAAAATTAAATGGGACACTGACGGTGACATGAAAATGTTAAAATCGTTGCCGAAAGAAATTGACATCAGTGATGAATTTGATGTTAAAGATTATGAAGATGATCAAGACAGATTATTAGATGATATATCCGATTGGTTATCTGATACTTACGGATATTGTCATTTCGGTTTTGAAATTAAATTTTAAAAGGAGAGATTATCATGAAAAAATATGAAATAACAAATAAATCTATCGAATTTGAAGGCAAAACGCTATATCGTATTAAGGCACTTCATGATTTTAATGACGTTAAAACAGGCGACCTTGGTGGTTTCGTTGAATCAGAAGATAACCTATCACACCACGGTGATTGTTGGATATACGGCAATACCAAAGTGCTTGATGATGCTTATGTTGATGGTAATGCTCGTGTCCTTGGCAATGCGGTGGTAAGACATAGTTCTCGTATAACTGAGAATGCTGTAATATGCAAGAATGCATACATTTCCAACTCATATATTCACGGAGTTGCCGTAATAACAGACGATGCTCGTATAGTTTGCGAATCAACAATTTGCGGCACAACTATGATATGCGGTAATACTTATATAAACGCAGGTAACATAAAATCTAACGATGAATATTTATGTATAAGTACACCGACCGAACGTGGTGAATACATTAATACAGTCGCATTCAGAGATGCTGACAACACCGTTTGGATAAGCACTAACTATGAAGAATACGGTTATGAACTATACACATTCGATGAACATGCAAGATACCATACAACACGCAGAGACATAGCCGTAGTAAATGCTGTAAAATCATATTTTGAGGCATTTGATAGTTCTGAAATATAACAATCTAAAACGCATAAGGGTATCTATCAAATACAGAAATAAATTTATAGATGAAAAATTTTATTTGAGAAATAAAGGAGAGATAATTATGAAAAAATATGAAATAACAAACGAATCTATCGAATTTGAGGGCAAAACACTATATCGTATTAAAGCCCTGTCTGATTTTGACGATGTTAAAGCAGGCGAGTTCGGCGGTTTTATCGAATGTGAAGATAACTTGTCAAATTGCGATAAATGTTGGATTTACGATGATGCCAAAGTTTTTTGCGATGCTGTTGTAAGGGATAATGCCAAAGTTCGTAATAACGCTGTTCTATGCGACAAAGCGATGGCAATTGAAAATGCAGAAGTAAGCGGAAACGCACGTTTAAACGGTAATTCTTATGCTCGCCAACACAGCACTGTCACAGATAATGCAAGACTAACAATGAACGCTCAAGCATGGGGATATGCAACCATAAACGATGACGCATTTTTACAAAAAGACGCACATATAGACACCTATAGTAACTGGATTACTATACCTTTGTATAAAGAATCAGAAATTATAGTTACAGCATATAAAACAAACGGCAATATGTATAATGTAACTTTCAGCAACAGTCCTCATAGCTTCTCACTTGAAGAATTAGAAAGAAAAGTTGAAGTATGCAAAACTGAAGAAGAAAAGAAACACATTAAATGTGTCGTAAAAGAAATTAAAGAATTTTTCGATATAGAAATCGAATAAAGAAAATATTAGATCAGATTCTTTTGGCTTTGAGATTAAATTTTAAAAGGAGAGATAATTATGAAAATTTTTGATATGAATAACTTATGGGTAATCCGAATGATAGATGAAAACTTTTCGTTTTTTGTTATTGGTTTTGACAAAACGGAAGCTATTGAAAAAGCAAATTCATATATTAAAGATACTTCATTAACTGGTAAGTACAAAGTTGAACAAGCAGATGAAAACACAGCAGTTGATTGTGATTATATCGTTTGCTAATATATTCAGAAAAGGAGTTGTTATTTATGAAAATAGAATTAACAGTAGAAGAAATTAAGAGAATCTGTGTAGCATTGGATTGTTTCGGAGACAAAAGAGCAGAAATTCAAGGTGATGCATATGGAATTCAGTATTGGCGTATCAGAGATAAATTAAAAAAATATATAGAAGATAAGTAATTTAATTTGTGATATTGAGGTAAATTCAATGAAAAAATATAAGATGACAGATGAAATAATTCTTGTGAATGGAATAATTCTTCACAGAATTATTTCACTAAAAAAATTTGGTATAATACCTAAAGGCAGAAAGGGTGGGTTCATAGAAAAAGAATCGAACCTTAGCCAAACAGGCACTGCGTGGGTTGCGAATGATGCAAAAATTTATGGTAATGCATTGGTATCTGAAAATGCTTGTGTCGCCGGAGATGCTGTTGTTTATGATAACGCAAAAATTAAAGGCTATGCTGTAATTGATGGTATGGCTCATATTTATGAAAACGCTAAAGTATGTTACTATTCGCATATTTGCGGTGATGCTAAGATACACGGTGAAAGAGAGGTAAGAATGAGGTATAGAATTATTGATAGTGGTGATTTTTGTTGAAACAAGAAAAATATCCAAGTGATTTTAATAAATACGTCTTTACAAACCAAGAAGATGCCGAAAAAATGGCAAAAAATTTAAAAGAGCATGGTTATGGATTTTGCAATCAACTTAAATCTTAAAATTTTTTAATATAAAAGGAGTAATTGAAATGAAATATACATTAACTGATACCGGCAAAGAGAAAATCGTTACATTTGTAAAAAAATGTTCCGATAAATTTCCTAACATAGATAGTATTTTAAAACTTATAAATTCAGACGAAAAAGTTGATATTAAAGGTATACATTGCATCTGTAATGGGCTTACTCTAAATTATAATGAGAATTTATCTTGTAAATTACAGTACGGCATTGACTATGTTAAAAGAGGTCAGATAGCTATTTCTTATTCAAACGGCGATTTTGAAACACCAATATCCGTTCCAGACGGTAAAGGACCATATGAATTTATGGTTGATTTAGCTCTTGAAGCAATGAGAGCAGTTATAATTGAGAGTGGATACGAAGTCGGGCGTACAAGTCTTTTTTGGAATGAAGAAGAAAATAAATTGATTCTCGATACTGAGTTTAATGATACTTGTACATATAAATATTATGAATAAGGATAATATGAAAGGAGCATATAATTATGAGTTACAGATGTACGATAAGTTTTAAAATCATTGAACCGGCAGACCTATATTTGTTTTTATTGCAATATAAACAAGAATGTCGCAAAAATTATGCGAATATAGCTGAAGAAAATTGCCTATGCAGTCCGGTTTGGCGAGAAAATCAAGATACAAGTTTTATAGACTTGAAAACACTTGAAAATGCAGAAGAACTTGAAAGAAAGACGGAAATTTGGGCTAAAAATCACGTATTCAAATATCGTTGGTTCTACTTTGCAGACAAAAAACTATTAGGTATATATGCTGTACCTACATCAGTATATCATTTATTTGATAGTACATTACAATTTCAGAATTCTTGTGATCAAGATTATGATTATGATTATTGGAATGATATTCCGCTTTTCAAAAGTATCGCTGATAAGTATAGATATATGTCAAATGACGAGATGATAAAAGAATATGAAAAGCGAAGAAATGAAAAATGGGTATCTGAAGATAGTGTATCCGAATATTATATCAAAACCTTTATATATGATGATATTTGGGATATGATAGAAAATACGCTTTATAATGACAAAGAAATATTACACATTTCATTGTTAGGAGAATATGATTATTTCATAACAGAAAAATTCTTTAAAGAAACAGTTAAAGCAGTAAATGAATATTTATTAATATAAAAAAATATGCGTTGACTTTGTTCTATGATATGCTATAATATAATTATAGATATGAAGTTTACGAAAATAGCATTAGCTGTTTTCTACATAAATAATTTAGTTTTTAAAGAGTGATTTAACCTATTTATAGATTAATCACTCTTTTTTTATTTTCTATTTTACAGTATGAACTGTTTATATAAATTAAACAATGCAATTTTAAAAGGAGGAATTCTAATGGAAACAATAAAATGCCGAATAATTAAGGTAGATGATAATATTTGTAGAATTACTATAAGCGATTGTAGGAGTATATATAGGAATATTTCTGAAGGAGCTTGTATTTGTTCTATGGATGTTATGCTTGATCAAATAGAACATATTACAAATGAAATAAAAAAACTCGGTGGAAGAGCAGTATTTGTTTACGATTAAATAAACAAGGAAGGAGGAGAAAGATTATGGTGATTTTAACAAATAAGCAATATAAATCTTTTAAAAAAGGAGATTTTGATTTTGACAAAAATGATGTTCTGGATAATTTATATGCTTTATTCGCTTATGGAGACGGATTAGAGCATTATGAACCTTGTGTCAAAAGTGTGCTAAGAATAAAACATAGTAAAAATGCTATAAGAATTAAATGCACAAATGGTAAATCCATTTATTTAAAAGTTGAAATAGAGTAATTTAATATGAATATATAAATTTTTAATGGAGGATTTAAAGATGAAATATATTACTTATCTTGATTATAAAAAGATTTTACAAATAGCAGAAAAAGAACAAAATAATATACCGGAAAGGTATTGTCGCAAACGAGAAGAAATACTGCATAATACAATTATACATCTCATAAACAAAGCAACAAGTAGAAAACCCGGTAAGGCAAGATTTCTGTTATTAAAACGTGTATTTAATCAAGGTACACCGAAATGGTCACACTGCATTGATAAAACATCTTTGGTTTTCGTAAAAAACATTAATGAAACCAAGTGTAAAATCAATGGTCATAATAAAGAAAATGTAATAGCAATCGTAAAATAAAAGGAGTTGAATTATAATGACTAATGAATTTGCAGAAATAGTAAATCGTTTAGCAAGAGCAAAAAATTTTAAAGATGGTTCATTTTGCTTGATTACATCTGATCCTGATTCAGATAAAGTTGTTGTTGAAGTAAAAGGTGAACACAAAGATATTATTCAAGGTGTTGGAAGCACTTTAAGACACATTTTATCACAAGTTAATGATAAGGATGCTGAAATAATCAAAGTATTCATTACTGATATTATTACCGAAGATGAAAAATCACGTTTCAAGTCAAATTAATGGAGCAAAAGGGAGGAATATATTATGACAACGATTGATAGTAAGAAAATATTTGTAATTAACGGTAGTGGTGGAGTAGGCAAAGATACATTCGTACAATTTGTTAGTGAATTTTATTGCCGTTTAACAAATAAACAAGTCATTAATTATTCATCAGTAGATGAAATAAAAAAAATTGCAAAAGACATAGGTTGGACAGGTTCAAAAACAGAAAGAGACAGAAAATTTTTATGTGATTTAAAATTGATTGTTTCTGAATATAATGATTTACCATTTGCAGCTATGAGAGGAAAAGTTGATGCCTTTAAAAGTTCGACTGATGAAAATGTACTTTTTTTACATATAAGAGAACCGGAAGAAATAAAAAGAGCAGTACGAGAATTTAATGCAATAACAATCCTTGTAAAACGTGATAATATACTACATATTACATCAAATTCGGCTGATGACCAAGTGTTTAATTATGATTATGATATAGTTATTGACAATAATGGTACAGAAGCCGATTTAAAAGAAGTTGCAAATATATTTGTTACCGATGTTTTACAAAATAAAATAAGGATAAGATATATTGCTAAAGGTAGAGTTTTGAATTAAAATTTTAGATTGGAGTGATTTAATGAAAACTATATGGATTGCAGTATACAAAGATACAATAAGTCGCAAAAATATTGCCGACAATAATATTTCTTATGTTAAAGTAACAAGAGATTTTGCAAAAAATTATTGGGAAGAAAGGCAGTCGGAATATTACACCACATTTGACGAATTTTTGGACAACTATACTTGCGATGACACGGCGGATTTTTACAGATATGCAAAAGAACACGATGCTATTATTGAATGATTTGAAAGGAAGTAAATAATATGAAAAAATATGCAGTTATAGTTTATTATACGTTTGACATTGGACATAGTGAAGTTTATTTGTTTGATACATATGAAAAGGCTTGTGAGTATTTAACATCAATGTGGAATTATTGTTTTAATTTTGGATTGGAAGATAAATATTTTAATAAAGAGGAAAGTTATTGCGAAAAAGATTATGCAGAACTCAGGTGGAATGATTCTGATAAAAGAATTTTTGAAGTGGCAAATGTAATTAAACCGATGAAGTTTGAATAAAGAGATTATAATTACAGTATTGGTAATGACGAAAAATGAAATTTTAAAATGAAAATGGAAGGTGAAACATATGAATGAATTACATATAAATGATTGTTGGATTAATTTTGCAACAAAAGCCAGTACATACGATGAAGCAATGGAGGAATTTATAGGGAAGTGTGTAGATGCTGATATAGATATAAATATTATGTACGCAACACTTCGTGATAAAGACGGAAATGATATTGATTAGATGAAAGTCGAAATTTTAAAATGAGAATTAAAAATGAGATAAAATGAATATAGAATTACTTGATAAAGACTTATAAAAAATATCACAGAATTCTTACACTAAGAAGATACTTGCTATAGTGAGTATCTTCTTTTTTTGTATTGAGAATATGTTATTGAGGACGGTAAAGTTTATGTGTTATAAGATTAAAACTCAAAAGAGATTGGAGGCAAAGGTGAACTACTCGGCAACAAGTTGCCGAGCTTCCTATTTCACCCACAACGGCTATTATCACATCTATAAAAGAATGTTCAGAGGGAAATTTTGATGATAAGATTATGAATGTCATTCAACAACAATTCACAGGGTTAATGTAATGATATATTTAGCCGTTGACTATTCAACATAAATATGGTAAAATAAAAGAAAGATTAAGAGGTGATTAAAATGAAAGAATACAGAAATGCACCTCTATCAATAGAGGTGCAAAAATATGAAAGAGAGTTTACCGAAAGCGGAAAGGCTCTTATAAAAGAAATCATATCAAAAACACCTTACACCGAAGCTCCAAGATGTCCCAATCCGAATGGAACACTTTGTTTTGGTATGCCGGCAATAGATAATGACGGTACATCATATTGGATTGAGGTCACAGGTTGGGAAGAACCAGTAGTTGGATATAGATGTGGAAATGGTCAAGGATGTTTTGCGGTAGAGGACTTTAGAGTCAATAATGTAGCAGACTTCATTAATGATAAAATTAAATTTATATTTAATTAAAAAATTGGAGGACATAAAATAAGTTGGACAAATAAATTTGAAGGCAAAACTAATGATGAATTGATAAAGTTATATTCACAATTTCTTAAAGCAGAGAAATCAGGAAATTTTGAAAGAGATACTGAACTTGGGAGAATTAAAGAAAAATATGAAGCGGAATTCGCCTTACGAGCTATGTTTGTATTACAGGTAGAATTGACACATGTAATATCGGACAGGTGGTATAATGAAAAATTAAAAAATAACACAATAAATTAGGAGTGATATTTATATGGAGAATATGGAAAAATATGTAGTAATCTGCTATGCAGTACATGAGGAGAAAATTGAAAGATATAAAACATTCGATAATAAAAAAGATGCGTACATATTTGTAAAAGAAGATTCACAAAATTTATATAAACAAAAAAGCCATAATTCAGATGATGATTGGAATGCAAAGATTGATTTTACATGTGGAGATGATGGTGTAGCTTATTTGTCAGTGGATGACAAAGAATATATATGGACTTGGGAAGTCATTGAAATAAATTAAGGAGTGATATAATGAGGTTGCCTATACAATTTATATATACTGAAAATGGCATAAAAAAGATTCTATTGCCGAAAATGAACGAATGAATTATGTAGATAAATTGAATCGTGATTTATTGAAAAACAACTTAAAAACAAAGAAATGTTAGTTTTATTAAAATGATAGGTAATATATTATGGAAGAAAAAATTGCACCATTAATTTTGACTCAAAAAGTCAATAAGAAATATCCGAATGTTTGGAAACAAGTAGAAGATATGAGAAAAATGAACGGTAAAGAAGTTAATTGGGATACTCGCTGCTATGTGCCTATAGGCGTGGGTATTGCTATTGCAAGTGACGGAAACGATAATATTAATTTGGGTATAATATCAGAAGCCAATATAATTGTTGCAACTGCTACATGGAGATTGTATAAACAAATCTTCAGCTTTGATAAAGATATGGAAGATGTTCTTACTGAACAAGGAAGTGAAGATTTAATTATACCAATCGAAGTTTTAAGTAATCTTCCATATCCCTGTATTTACATAGCAGTAAACGATGATGAGTACAATGGATTCTTCGTCTACTTTGAATCAGATACTAACAACGGAGAATTGGAATTGCGGTTTTTGTTTATAAATAATGACTATTCAGTTATGCCTATTTCTTTACATCTTATAGAAAATGGTACAATCAAAGATGGAATTGACCGAATGTTACAAGAAGTAGAAAAGAATTCATCAAAGAATTTTGTCGATAAAGATTATATTGATTTTGTAACAAACTTAATAACATCAAAATTGCAACTTGTGTTATATATCTGTGCACAGAACAGCGAAATTACTGAAGATGAACGACAAAAATACATAACTCGTAAGCCCCAAAAAAAAGAATACATAAAAGATAAATATAGAGAAATTCAAAAATGGAATTGTGGCACTCAAACCGGAAATATTATTCGCCAAATAAAACAAAAGAAGGTTAAATCTCATATTGTTTATAATAATTCGGGAGTGGAAGCACATGGTTCTCCGAAACGTCCACATACACGGCGTGGACATTGGCATCATTACTGGAAAGGAGAGAGGGGTTCAAGTCATAGAAAATTAATTTTAAAATGGCTTGCACCAATATTCATAAAAGGATATGATGTAAATGATAATGTTGTAACCACAAATGTATTCTTAAAAGAAAATGGAAAGGTGTGAAATAATAATGTATACAGTAGAAAATTTAGAGATGATGGGCAGTGTATATGCCCAATTAACTCAGTTAAAAGGATTTAACGATCCATTTCAAGGGCAATGTGATATGTTTCCTATGAGAAGTATCACAACAATGATTAAACGAACTATGCCTTATATATCCGATGAATTAAATCAGGAAATTGGTAAACTAATGGATATGTTGGACGTTGATGAAATGGACGAACTTATAAATAAACCAGTTTCAATGGAACTACGAATGAACTTTTGGAAAGGATATAATAAGAAAGTTTGATTGTTTGGCAAACGCATATGATATTTTTCCGAGTACAAAAGATAGAGAATGTGAAGATAATACTAAAATTATTGACTTTTTACAGAATGTAGAATACGATTCCTCATAGGAAAGACATTATATAGGGCGACATTTATATGTATAATGAAATGTAGATTTTATACGAAATTTAAAAATAAATTTTGTTTATTGACTTTAATTTATGATATGTTATAATTATATTATAAATATGAAGTTTCAGAAAATAGATTAACTATTTTCATTGATATTAATATAGTTTTTTTATAAGAGTAATTAAACCTTAATTGGGCTTAATTGCTCTTTTTTTTATTTCTATTTTACCGCTTTTTCGGATTATATATATTATTAAAAATTTTAAGGAGGAATTTAAAATGAAAGGTTATAAAGTATTTAATTCAGATTGGACATGCAGAGGTTATCAATATGAAATTGGAAAGACTTATGAGATAGCAGAAAGTCCAAAGTGTTGTAAGGTGGGTTTTCATTTTTGTGAAAAATTAATAGATTGCTTTAATTATTATTCATTTGATCCAAACAATAAGGTGGCTGAAATTGAGGCAATAGGAGAAATTCATTTTGATGATACCAACTCTAAGTGTTGCACAAATAAGATAGTTATCTTAAAAGAATTGAAGTGGAGCGAAGTGTTGGATATGTGCAATACTGGAAAAGGAAATTCCGGAAAGTGTAACAGTGGAACTTATAATTCCGGTTATCATAACAGCGGAAATTATAACACCGGAAATTATAACACCGGAAATGATAACACCGGAGATTATAACACCGGAAATTGTAACAGTGGAGATTATAATTCCGGTTATCATAACAGCGGAAATTATAACACAGGAGATTATAACACCGGAAATTGTAACAATGGAGATTATAATTCCGGTTGTCATAATAGTGGAGATTATAATAGCGGAAATTATAATTCTGGAGATTATAACAGTGGAAATTATAACAGTGGAATTTGTAATACAAATTCACCTAAAGTGAGAATGTTTAATCATGAAACAGAATTTGATTTTAATGATAAGTCAATAGTTAGATTTAACGAGATTTTATTGGATTGCCCTCAATCATATGAATATTCGGATTTTATTTCCAAAAACAAAATGAGTGAGGAAGAAATTATGGAACACCCTGAATGTGAAACTATTGGCGGATATATCAAAACAATAATAGTTGAAGCTGACAAGCAAAAATGGTGGGATGAAGATGTTAGCGATGATGATAAAGAATTTATTAAGTCGTTACCATATTTTGATGCTGATATATTTTATGAATGTGTTGGCGTGAGAGTTTAATTATAAGGAGGAAAATATTATGTCACATTTTATTACATTAGTATTTACAAAAGAAAATGGAAGAACAGTTGAGGAATTGCTTGCTCCATATGATGAAAATATTGTGTATGCTCCATATGTACTGTATACACGAGAACAAGCAATAGCAAAAATAAGAAAAGAAATAGAAGATTACAAGAATGGACCTTATACGGAATATGTATCAAGCCCAAAAAAGTATGAGGAAAGTCACCCCAATGCAGAACATATTAATTATTTAAAAAATAAATTCCCCAAAAAATTAGAATGGACTGATGACGAATGTTATGAGGACATGAAAGGGCGTTTTGATGAAGATATGATTAAACTCAATGGAGATTTATTATCTACTTATAACCCTAATTCAAAATGGGACTGGTATACTATCGGAGGAAGATGGAATAATTATCTTAAAACATTGTCCGGCGAAACTACAAATGAAGATTATGCATCCGAAATTGATTGGAAAGATATAATACCTTTTGCCTTTGTTACTCCTATTGGAGAATGGCACGAAAGAGGTGAAATGGGTTGGTGGGCTTGTGTTTCCAATGGGAAAAATATAGAAGATTGGAAATCAGAGTTTAAAGAATTTCTTGACAATTTAGATGAAGATACTATTGTAACAGTAGTTGATTGCCATATTTAAGTTTGGAGGTAATAGCTATGAAAATAACAAATATTTTAGATTTGATCTTAGAAGATAAAAGAAAGGTGAATTGTTATGACAAAAGAAATGATACGGCTATTAAATCAACTTGCAGATTTGGCAGATGAAGCAAGTGAAACAATATTTGATGACGGTAAAAAGAATGGAACAGGCGGAATATTAAAGCTATGTGATAAGCTGACAATGAAGATTGACAAGTATTTAGGTAATTGATTAAAAAAATAATATATTGACTTCAATTTATGACATGATATAATTATATTATAAATATGAAGTTTATGGAAACATCTTAATGTTTTCTTTAATAATTATATAGTTTTTTTAGAGTAATCGAATCCTATTTAGGTTTGATTACTCTTTTTTTATTTTCTTTTTTACAGTATGAACTGTTTACATAAATTAAACAATGTAATTTTCAAAGGAGGAATTTGTATGAGTGAATTAATAAAATTAAATAAAGTGTTTGAAGTCAAAAAAGGAAACAAAATCTCAAAATGGAAAGTAATAAAACATCCTTATTTTGATGATTTAACTTTGGTAAAAAACTACTGTGGTTTATATGGAGAAATGACAAACGGAATTTCAAAAGAAGATTACAAACATATTAATGGAAAAACAACTTTAGCTACTGCTTATAATGATGCGTTTAAATTAAGCTAATAAAATAATAATTTAAAGGAGAGATAAATATAATGTTGAATAATGTATTGAATATAGTTGAAAACGAACAATCAAGTGAATTTTATCCAACTCCGGCGAGTTTGGTTGAAAAAATGATTAGTGGAATACATTGGGAAAGTGTAAAAACTATTTTAGAGCCGTCAGCAGGCAAGGGAGATATTTTAAGGGAAGTTGCAAAAAATGAAGAATATAAACAATTTGATGTTGATTGTATTGAAATTGATTCTAATTTGCGACAGGTACTTAAATATAATTTTGGAGATAGAAAATTAGAATTACAAAATGAAATAGAGAATATAACAAGCAAATACAACTGTTGTAATCCTAATTTATTTCGATATTATAATAACACAACAAAACAATATGAAGATTTACCTCGTAAAGATGTTGAGAAGTTAGAGAAAATAAAAATGGAAAAAGAAACATTTTTTTCAAACGGAATACATATTATTCACGATGATTTTCTCACATATAAACCGTATAAGCGTTACGATCTTATCCTCATGAATCCACCATTTTCTAACGGTGATAAGCATCTATTGAAAGCTCTGCAAATGCAAGAGAAAGGCGGTAATATCGTTTGCTTACTTAATGCCGAAACGCTTCGCAATCCATATACAGAAAGCAGAAAAGAGTTAATTAGACAACTTGATAAATATGATGCAGATATTGAATATATAGAAAATGCTTTTATATCGTCAGAACGCAAAACAGGCGTTGAAATTGCACTTATAAAAATCGCAATAGAAAATGTACAGGAGAAAAGCGACATATATGAGAAAATGGCTAAAGCTGAAAATGTAGATGATGTATTTGAAGATAGCACATATCTTGATGTTACTGATTACATAAAATCAATGATTGTACATTTTAATGTTGAGGTAAAAGCCGGTCTTGAATTAATCAGACAGTATAGAGCATTAAAACCATATATAACATGTAGCTTCAGTGATAATCATTATGAAAAAGGTGGTATTTTACGATTGACAAATAAAAATGGCAATTCTTATGATCAAATTTCAGTAAATGAATATCTGAAAGATACACGCCTTAAATATTGGAAAAAACTGTTTTCAAATCGGAAATTTACAGAAAAGCTAACGAGTAAATTACAAGATGAATGGCGTGAAAAAGTCGGAACACTATCAGATTATGACTTTACTGAATTTAATATACAGACTGTTATTGTGGAGATGAATTCACAAGTAAAACAGGGTATAGAAGATGAAATAATAGCCATGTTTGACCGTTTGACTGCCGAGCATTCTTATTATCCTGAATTCTCTAAAAACAGACATTATTATAACGGTTGGAAAACCAATAAAGCACATAAAATAGGCAACAAGGTAATAATACCTTGTTATGATGTATTTAGTAGTTGGAGTAGTGAGCCACGATCATATCAAGCACGAGAAGTATTAGAGGATATTGAACGCATATTTAATTTTCTTGATGGTGGAATGACAAGAGAATTAAATTCTTGGGATTTCATTGATTATAACTTCAAAAATGGTGTCACAAAAAATATTGAATGTAAGTATTTTAAAGCAACATTTTATAAAAAAGGTACAGTACATTTAGTATTTACTTGTCCTGAACTTATTGATCGCTTTAATATTTATGCGGCACAGCAAAAGCAGTGGTTACCGCCGAGTTATGGCAGAAAAACATATAAAGATATGTCAAACGAAGAAAAAGCGGTTGTAGATAGTTTTCAAGGTGAAAAGGAATACAACAAAATTATGAATAATTCAGATTATTACCTTGCACCTGTTACCAATAATCAAATTCTAAGATTGGAATGATTTTATTCAATGAAAGCAAATCAAATAAATAAGAGCAATAAATATATTGTTGACTTCAATTTATGATATGATATAATTATATTATAAATATGAAGTTTATGGAACATTTTAATGTTTCCTTTTTAATTAATATAGTTTTTTATGAGTGATTAAACCCAAATAGGGCTTAATCACTCTTTTTTATTATTTTTGTTACAGCTATTAAGCTGTTTA
>JABLTT010054294.1_pt1 | contig 31293 bp, 29 predicted proteins | sample 7160061 | NCBI WGS metagenome assembly JABLTT01 (sample SAMN14651232, study PRJNA627086) | human gut metagenome | isolation source: feces | host: Homo sapiens
AGGGGTTGCGCGTCTCGCACGTGGCCGCGGACGCGGGCTCGCTCCCGTCGTCCGGGAACGCGACTGGCGATCTGGCCCTCGTGTCCGGATCGCTGTATGCGTGGGACGGCTCGGCGTGGCAGGCGCAGGGGACGCCGGGGTATGCGGGCCGGGATGCGCCGGTCGTGTGGACCGGGAGCGTGGACCCAGCCTCGGCCGGGGATGCGGACGTTCGTGACGGCGACCTGTGGATCGTCAATCCAGCGACCGTGGGCGAGATCACCGGCGACGCGGGGAACGTCAGCACGTTTTACACGTATTGGGAGGGCGAGGCCGACAATTCCCCGAGCGTGCTGGTCAACGTGTGGCAGGTCGCCATCGATCTGCGCGTGAGGCGGTACGGCGCGTGGTGGAGCGTGATCTGGCGGGTCGGATCCGACCTCGAGCCCGGCAGGACGGGCACGGAGGAGACCGCGCCCGCCACGTCCGCCGCCACGGATCCGGCCGTCCAGCGCCTGGAGGCGCGGGTCATGGCGTTGGAGTCCCAAATCAACCAATCAAAGGAGGCATGAGATGTTCGAGACGTTCAAAACCATCATCGAGGCGGGCGGCTACGCGCTGGCGGACCTGCTCGCGCGGATCAGGGTCATGTACGCGACCGGCGACCTGACCGAAGCCCAGCTGGGCGAGCTGACCGATCTGGCCCGGGAGCACGCCGACCCGGAGGACAGCTACGCGCCCGTGCTGGAGCGGGTGAGCGCATTGGAGCAATGGCAGGCCGATGTGGAGTCGCGCCTGGCCGCGTTGGAATCCGATACCGGCGGGACCGGCGAACCGGCCCCGGAGCCGTCCGACGAGTGGCCCGAGTACGTGCAGCCGACCGGCGCGCACGACGCCTACAAGACGGGAGACCAGATCACCTGGCAGGGCAGGCACTACACGTGCACCATGGACGGGTGCGTGTGGAGCCCGGCCGACTATCCACAGGGGTGGAAGGAGGAGGCATGAGAAGCTGGAAGCTAATCGTGAATAATGTCTGCGTAGAGCGCATGGGAAGCATTGGAGACAACAAGGCGACTATTTCGACTATCGATACTTTGTACGGTAAAGGGCACGAGTACGTCAGCGCCGGTGAAAACTGGCAGTGGGTGTATATCAAGATGAATCCGTTTGTTGATTCTGGCGTTCTCAGAATCGCCGCGAAGGCGAGTACACCGATGTCGCTGTCGGTGATTTCCGATCCAGGCGTTGATGCCGGAAGTCCCGATATAGGGTTTTGTCGAATCGGTACCGATTGGCAAGTGCTCGAAATTGAAACCTACAAGCCTCCGCGGGTCATCCGAAGCTACTTCGGTGTTAGTCCCGGTGAAAAGCTGGCAATATGTGACGCGATAACATTCACAAGTCCGGCAAACGCCGACCTGCTCGACAGTATCGGAATTCCGGTGTTCGACCATTCGACGATGCCACTTGAATTCGGGGGGGGGATTCGCTCTAGCCGTCATCGCGTGGCCCGCCCTCTCGATTGGGGGCTGGCCGCATGATCAGGAACCGGTACGAGCACCCGACCATGACGGGTGTGACCTTGAACTACAACCGCGATGTGGCAGTGAAGGATGGCCTGACCTACCGTTCGACCGGATCGGAAAGCGCGTGGATCAACTTCGTCCCGGCCAGCATCCTCAAGTCGTGCGTGGGAATGGTCCACGTGATGCACGCCACAGGAGCGTTCACGTATGCTCCGGGCCCGTGGCAGAAGCTTCTGACCCGGGACGACTGGATCGCGACGCTCGTCACCACACCCAACGCTCAGAGCGTGTGGCTCAAAGAAAATGGGGGTTCCGTGACGATCGACCGGATGGCTGTCTACACTCCCGACGACTGGCAGCGGGTCCTCGCCATGTGGGAGCAGGGCCTGCTGGACGGCCCGTGGTTCGACGGGAGCCTGCGACCCGCCTGACACCGGGGTGGTCGCATGAGACGCGTGAACCTGTTCCCCAACCCCGATTTCTCGCCGACCGGCCTCACCCACGGCCTGTGGGGATCGCAGTACGTCGAATGCTTCCCGGGCGACGGCACGCTGACGGTCCCCGAAAAGGACCCGAACGGCACCACGACCGCCCAGAAGCAGGGCTATGTGCAATTGGATATCTCCGGACTGCTGGACGCGGACACGGAATACGTGCTGTCCGTCATCCGCCTGTCTGGGACCAAACTATGCGGAATCCACTACAACGTCCAGGGCATTACGGTCACGCCCGCCGACCACGGCGACCTGCTGACGCTCCGGTTCACGCCGTCGAGGATCCACGACCCGTCCAGTCTCATGGTCAATTTCGAAACCGGCGTGTGGACGCGGCCCATCATCGAACCCGCCGAAACATACGATGCGGCGAGTTTGGCTGGAGGACCCCGCTTCTTCAGCGGGAACACCACGCCATTACACGATTGATAGGCAATCGCTGATTTCGCCCCACCCAACCGGATGGGGCTTTTCCATATCCATCAACAGTAAAGGAGAGGAATGAGCATCAAGAACAAGAGCAAGCCGAGCCTGGTGACGCGGATCCTCGCGGTCGTCATCGCCGTGCTGCTCGGCGTATCGCCGGCGACCGCCCTGGCGGATGCGGGCGTGGACGTGAGCAACTGGCAGGGGTGCGTGAACGCGTCCGCGTTGAAGGCGGACGGCGCGGACTTCCTGATCGCGAAGGTCACGGAGGGCAACGGGTACACGGATCCGGTCGGCGACTGCAACATCCAGGCGGCCATCGACGCGGGCATGTACACGGGCGCCTACCATTTCGCCCGCCCCGACCTCGGCAATTCGCCGGAGGCCGAGGCCGACTGGTTCCTGAGCCAGACGGTCGGCTATCGTGCGCAGCACGTGCTGCCGATCCTGGACTGGGAGCCGGGCGGGGCCTACAACTCGTGGACATGGTGGGCCAAGCGCTGGCTGGACCGCGTGCATGAGGTGTGGGGCGTCAAGCCGCTCATCTACATGTCGGGATCCGTCGTGACGTCGAACGACTGGAGCGCGGTGGTCGCCGCCGACTACGGCCTGTGGCTGGCCGCCTACCCGAACGGGTACGCTGCGGAAACCATCCGCGAGGCCGGGTCGCCGACGTGGAGCACGGGCCAGTGGCCGTTCGCCGCGGTCTGGCAGTACACCAGCTCCGCGTACGGTGGCGGCATCGGCCCGTTGGACGCGAACACGTTCTACGGGGACGCGACCACATGGGCCGCCTACGCCGGCGGCGACCCCGCGCAGCCCGACGGCAGCGCCGTGGACATCACACCCTCCGGCAATACGGGCGGAGCCGCCACGACACCGGCCACCGGCAGTACGGGCGGCTGCGGCAGTTCCTGCGTGACCATCCGGAGCGGGCAGACCGTCAGCCAGTTCTGGAGCGACTGGTGGAACGTGACCGTACCGTCCGGTGACCCGAATCGCGTGTATCCGGGCGACGTGGTCTGCCACAACGGAGGTGGTGCCTCCGCCAATGGCGGGTCGCGCACGTACGTCGTGCAGAGCGGCGACTACCTGTCCGGCATCGCCGCGCGGCTCGGCATCAGCTGGACCCAGCTCACCGGATACCGTTCGGGCAACCCCAGCCTGATCTATCCGGGAGAGGTCCTGCACTACTAGCCCATCATGGCCCGCATCCGCCACGGGTGCGGGCCCCATATTCATAAGGAGACCAATCATGGAAGACGAAGAAGAGACCACTGGGTATCTCATCCCGGACAAGGTGTATGACGTGCTCAAATGGGTGGGACTGATCGCACTGCCCGCGCTGGCCGTGTGCGTGCAGACCATCGGCACCGCGGCCGGCTGGGCGGGCACCGACCTGACCGTCACCATCCTGACCGCCCTGGGCACCCTCGTCGGCGCACTCATCGGCGCCAGCACGATCAAAGCCCGACAAGTGACGCAGGAGTAGCCTGCGTCCGTATCACAGCGCCCCGCTTCACCCGCACACGCTGCGGGGGAGCGGGGCGCATTTCGCGTTTCCGGAACGTCTGTGCGTCGGCGTGTCGTCGGGGCGTCCTTGCCCACTCCGTGCCCACATCTTGCCCACATTTTTTGGAAAACCCGAGTAAATCCGGGTAAACCCGAGTAAACCGACGAGGTGGCGTGAGCCCTACTCCCGCTTAGCAAAAGAGCCGGTTCCCGTTGATTCGGGAACCGGCTCAATCTGTGTCCGGAGCGGGACTTGAACCCGCACGCCTGTATAAATAGGCACTAGCACCTCAAGCTAGCGCGTCTACCATTCCGCCACCCGGACAGGTGCCGTTCGGCAACGAGTAAGAACTATACCATTCCATGTCGCAAATGCAAACACGGTGTGTCGCGACTGGGGGCGATGTGTAGCCTAGTATCCATGACCGAACCTCTGTTTCTGCTCGACCCGGACCATGACGACGTTCCGGTGAACAGCGACGAGATCCACGCCGGGTGGATCCTGACGCTGCCGCCGCATATCCGCAGGCATGCCGTGCAGGCGATGCGTCTCAAGGCCGAGGACGCGCTCACGCTGTCGGACGGCAAGGGGCTGCGGCTGCGGGCCACCATGGTCGATCCGGAGCAGGGGACCGCCGAGGTCGTGGAGTTCGGGCGCGAGCCGCAGCCGGTCGTGCGTCTGAACCTGATCCAGGCGCTGGCCAAGAACGGCCATGACGAGCAGGCCATCGACATGGCCACGCAGATCGGCGTGGATACGGTGATCCCCTGGCAGGCTGATCGCTCGATCGCCAAGTGGAAGGCGGGGAGGACCGACCGCAAGTGGCGTCAGGTGCTGGAGGCCGCCACCGAGCAGTCGCGGCGCTGCTGGACCCCGGAGCTGGACGACTGCGTCTCCAGCAAGGGGATCGTGGCCATCTGCCGGAGGGCGTGCGTGCACGGCGAGCTGGTGATCGTGCTGCATCAGGATGCCACGCGCAGCTGGCATGATATCGAGGAGTCGATCGCCGCGTTGTCGGACCGTTGCCTGAACGACGGCAGGACGCGTGCGATCACCGTGGTCGTGGGTCCCGAAGGCGGCATCAGCGAGGCCGAGGTCGACGCGTTCGTCGGCGCGGGTGCGGAATGCTGCGTATTGGGAACGAACATCCTGCGCGCGTCCGCGGCCGGGCCGGTGGCTCTGGCGCTGCTTTCCCGCGCCGTGGGACGCTACGCCTAGCGGGGAATATCCGTGCGGCGCAATAGCATGGGATGCGGCAGTAGTTCAACCAGGAGGATCATGATGAGCGAGCCCGATTGCCTGTTCTGCAAGATCATCGCCGGCGAGATTCCCAGCGAGAAGGTCTATGAGGACGAGACGACCTATGCCTTCAAGGACATCAGCCCCAAGGCGGCGGTTCATGTGCTCGTCGTACCCAAGCACCATTACGCGAACGTCGCCGAGCTGGCCGGCGCCGATGCCGCGCAGCTCGCGCATATGGTCCAGGTCGCCCAGTCGCTCGCCGATGACGCCTTCCACGGAGCGTACCGCCTGATCTTCAACACCGGGCGCGACGCCGGGCAGAGCGTGTTCCACGTCCATGCCCACGTCCTGACCGGTGAGACGCTGGACGAGTAGCGGTCCGTCGCGCAATCCAACCGATACTGCACCTACTCACGAGAAGGGAATCCGTGGCCACCACGACACGAACCATCACCATCCCGACGCAGCTTGACCCCGTCGCGGTCCTCGGACCGGTCGATGAGGTCCTCAGGGAGGTGGAACGGGCGTTTCCGGACCTGACGATCATCGTGCGGGGCAACCGCATCGCCATCATGTCCAGGTCGAAGCAGACCGAATCGCAGGCGGCGCGAGCCGAGGAGGTCGTCAACACCATCATCCAGGCCGCGTACACCGCGCCGATGGACGCCGATACCGTACGTCGCATGCTCGATCAGGACATCCTGTCGAACCGCGTACGCCGGACGCACCCCGGGCACGGCGTGGTGACGGAGTCGTTGCGCCGCGCCCTTCCCGAGACCCCCACGCGCCGCGACGAGGTCTCGCAGCACCACAAGCCGCACGTCCCCGGCGTCATCACGTTCGCGAACGGGGCGCCGGTCCGGCCCAAAACCGCGGGACAGGTGGCCTATGTCAACGCCATCGAATCGCATACCGTCACCTTCGCCATCGGTCCGGCCGGCAGCGGCAAGACGTATCTGGCCGTGGCCAAGGCCGTGCGCGCATTCCAGGACCGCAAGGTGCGCCGCATCATCCTGACCCGTCCGGCCGTGGAGGCGGGGGAGAACCTCGGCTTCCTGCCCGGCACGCTCAACGAGAAGGTGGACCCGTACCTGCGGCCGCTCTACGACGCCCTCTCCGACATGCTCGGCCCCGACCAGCTGCGTCATTACATGGACGACGGCACCATCGAGGTGGCGCCGCTGGCGTATATGCGCGGCCGCACGCTCAACGACGCGTTCGTCATCCTCGACGAGGCACAGAACACCACCGAGCAGCAGATGAAGATGTTCCTGACCCGACTGGGGTTCAACACCACGATGGTGATCACCGGCGACGTCACCCAGATCGACCTGACCGTACCGAACTCCGGACTGGCCTCCATCGAGCGAATCCTCGGCGGCATCGACGACATCGCGTTCGTCCATCTGGATGCGGCCGACGTGGTGCGGCACGCGTTGGTCGGGCGGATCGTGGAGGCGTACGATCGGCACGCCTACGCCATCGGGCGTGGGACACGGCAGCGAAAGGGCAATGATGAGCGTTGAGGTGATCAACGAGACGCAGTGGGTCATCGATCCGAAGGTCTTCTCCGACCTCGGGGTGTGGGTGCTGGACCAGATGAAGGTCAGCACGCAGTCCGATCTGACGATCATGTTCGTGGACCCCGAACCGATCGCCACACTGCATGAACGGTGGATGAACCTGGAGGGCCCCACCGATGTGATGAGCTTCCCGATGGACGAGCTGCGCCCCGGCGACGGCCGCACGCTGGTCGAGGGCATCCTCGGCGACATCGTGATCTGCCCGTGGGTGGCCGCCCAGCAGGCCGCGGCCGCCGGGCACAGCGCGTTGGAGGAGATGTTGCTGCTGACGATCCACGGCACGCTGCACCTGCTCGGCTACGACCACGTGACCCCGGATCAGGAACGGCAGATGTTCGGCCTGCAGCGCCAGCTGCTGCTCACGTTCTTCGCGCTGCACCACGGCATCGGGGAACCGGCCACACTGCCCGCCGGCACCCCCGATGCGCTGGCGCAGTACGATGAACGCCGCCGGCTGACGCGCGGGTCGGAACAACGGTAAGGATGAGGCATGATATTCGATGATCCCTCGCTGATCGTGGTGATCGCGGTGCTCGCCGTGGCCGCCGCGCTGCTGATCTGGCTGTCGTTGACGATGGCCTCCGCCGAAGGCGCGGTCTCCCGCGTCACCAGGGCCAGTCTGAACAACCTGATCCTGGAGACGCAGACCGATCAGGAGATGAGCCAGTTCACCCGCATGAAGCGCATCGAGCGCATCCATAAGGTGCAGAAGCTGATCGCCGACCGGTACGCCACCTCCGGATCGTGCATGTTCTTCCGCATCTCCTGCAATGTGCTGGACGGCGTGCTGGTGATGTGCATCGCGTCGCTGTGCGGGGCGCCGCTGTGGCTGGAGCTGGTGTGCGGCGTGCTGTTCGCGCTGATCGTGGCCGTGGTGTCGGTGCTGGTGCGTCCCCGTGCCGTGGGGGCGCTGAAGCCGGTGGACATCATGATCAAGCATGCGGGCGTGATCACGGTGGCCTCCGCCCTGACGCCGTTCGCCCGCGTGGGCGGCCAGAACGGCCAGAAGCGCAGGCGCGAGTCGGAGCTCTCCGACGACGAGGAGCTCGAAAAGCTGCAGATGGAGCAGGGCAAGGCCATGATCGACCGGCTGGTCGAGGCCAACGATTTCGATCCCGAGACCTCGGAGATGCTGCGCAACGTGCTCAAGCTCTCGGACACGCTGACCCGCGAGATCATGGTGCCGCGCACCGACATGATCTGCATCGGCAAGGAGCAGACGCTGGTCTCGATGCTGAAGCTGTGCTCCCGCTCCGGATTCTCCCGCGTGCCGGTGATCGGCGAGGACGTCGACGACCTGATCGGTGTGGCCTACCTCAAGGACGCCGTGCGTGCCACGGCGTTCAACCCGGCGGCCGGCGAACGCACCGTCGATTCGATCGTGCGCGACCCCCTGCTGGTGCCGGAGTCCAAGCCGGTGGACGACCTGTTCCACCAGATGCAGCGGTTGCGCCAGCATGCGGCGATCGTGGTGGATGAGTACGGCGGCATCGCCGGCTTGGTGACGATCGAGGACACCATCGAGCAGATCGTCGGGGAGCTGGAGGACGAGCACGACCGCACCCAGCATGCCGAACCGGTGCAGATCGGGGAACGCAAGTGGAGCATGCCCGCACGCACGCCGATCGCCGACCTGGAGGAGATCTTCGAGATCGACATTGACGAGGACGATGTCGACACCGTGTTCGGTCTGCTGACCAAGTTGCTGGGACAGGTGCCGATCGTCGGCGCGTCGGCGGTCACCCGCGGATTGCGACTCACCGCCGTGGATTCAGCGGGCCGTCGGAAGAAGGTCTCGACGATAGTGGTGGAGCCGGCGAACGCCGAGCATGACGATGATGGGGAACCGGACACGCAAGCCGAACAGGACGAAGCAGAGAACAAGGAGCAGTGAACCAGTGAACGACGCAACTCAGCAGACACAGGACCAGACTGTGTACAGGTCGGGATTCGTGGCCGTGGTAGGCCGTCCGAACGTCGGCAAGTCCACGCTGATCAACGCGTTGATCGGCACGCAGGTGGCCATCGCCTCTTCCCGGCCGGAAACCACGCGTAAGGCCATCCGTGGCATCCTGACCACCGACCATGCGCAGATCGTGCTGGTGGACACCCCGGGCATCCATCGCCCGCGCACGTTGCTCGGCCAGCGGTTGAACGATGTGGTGGACGAATCGTTGGCGGACGTGGACGCCATCGCGTTCCTGCTGCCGGCCGACCAGGAGATCGGCCCGGGCGACAAGCGCATCCTGAGCCGGTTGCGCGCCGAGTTCGCCACCAAGCGGGACGACGGGCGCTTCTTCTGGAAGGTGCCGCTGATCGCCATCGTCACCAAGATCGACGAGCTCGACCGTGAGCAGCTGATCGCCAAGCTCATCCAGATCAACGAGTTCGCCGATTTCACCGACATCGTGCCGGTGAGCGCGCTGCAGCATGACAATCTGGCCGAGGTGCGCAACGTGCTGATCGACAATATGCCGGAGGGACCGCAGATGTACCCGGCCGATCAGATCACCGAGGAGCGCCCCGAGGACACGATCGCCGAGCTGGTGCGCGGCGCGTTCCTGGAGGAGCTGGACGACGAGCTGCCGCATTCGCTGGCCGTGGTGGTCGATTCGATCGAATACCCTGAGGACAACGAGACCGGCGAGGCCTATGACGGCAAGGTCGAGGTCATCGTGTCGATCTATGTGGAGCGTGATTCGCAGAAGCCGATCATCATCGGCAAGGGTGCCGAGCACCTGGTGCGCGTCAAGAAGAAGCTGCGCACGCCGGTCAACCGCATTGTCGGGCGCAAGGCCAAGCTGGACCTGCATGTCAAGGTGGCCAAGGGCTGGCAGTCCGACCCCAAGCAGCTCGAGCGCCTCGGATTCTGATATACGAATGCCGCCGGATGGATTCCGGCGGCATTCGTGCGTTCGTTCTCCTTTGGTCGACTACTTGCGCTTGGTGTACATCTGCGTGTTGAGCAGCGTGGCGTAGCGCTTGATGACCTTCGGGCGGATGACCTTCATCGAGGCGGTCATCAGGCCGTTCTCCTGCGTGAACTCCTCGGGCAGGATGATGAACTTGCGCACCGATTCGGCGCGGGACACGCCCTCGTTGGCCTGATCGACGTACTTCTGCACCTCGGCGCGGACCACGGCGTTCTCCGTGGCCTCCTCCAGCGTCATGTCACGGTCCAGACCCTTGGCCTCCAACCATGGACGCAGCGACTCCTCATCCAAGGTGATCAGCGCGGAGATGAACGGGCGCTTGTCGCCGAGCACCAGCGCCTGGGAGACGAATTCGCAGCGTTGGATGACCTCCTCAATCGGGCGCGGGGCCACGTTCTTGCCGCCGGCGGTGATGATCAGGTCCTTCTTGCGGCCGGTGATGTAGAGGAATCCCTCCTCGTCCAACCGTCCGAGGTCGCCGGTCATGAACCAGCCGTCCTCGGTGAACGTGTCGGTCGTGGCCTCGGCGTTCTTGTGGTAGCGCGGGAATACGGCCGGACCTTGGATCTGGATCTCGCCTTCCTCGCTGATGCGCACGTGGAAGCCGGGGTAGGGGATGCCGACCGAACCGGCCTTGAACGGCGTGCCGACCGGATTGAACGCGCACGGGGCGGTGGTTTCGGTCAGGCCGTAGCCCTCATAGACCGGAATGTTCGCGCCGCGGAAGAACGCCAGCAGCTCCGGGTCGAGCGGGGCGCCTCCGGCCACGATCCACTGGGCGCGGCCGCCGAGCACCTGGCGCAGCTGCGCGTAGATCATCGGGTCGAAGGTGGCGCGGCGGGCGGCGGTCAGGGCCTTGGGCTTGCCGTTGGCGCTGATCTCCTTCATGTAGTTCTGCGCGGTGACCACGCCGGCGGCGAACGCCACGCCCTTGACGCCGTGGCCGGCCTTCTGCGAGGCGGCGTTGTATACCTTCTCCAGCACACGGGGCACCACGATCATGACGGTGGGCTTGGCCTCCTGCAGATCGTTGATCAGTGTGGCGATGCCCTGCGCGATGTAGATGCGCAGCTTGCTGGCCACGACGATGTAGTTGACGGCGCGGGCGAAGGTATGCGCCTGCGGCAGGAACAGCAGCACGGAACCGTTCCTGTTGTTCAGCACGGCCGGCATGAACGACTGCAGCGTCATGGCGGTGGTGCAGTAATGCTCGTGGGTCATCTCCACGCCCTTGGGCGCGGCGGTGGAACCGGAGGTGTACACGATCGAGCACAGGTCGGTCTTCTTCACCGAATCGATGCGCGCATCCAGCTCCTCGTCGGAGACCTGGTCCGCGTACGCCTGGATCTCGGCCAGGCCGCCGGTCTCCAGGCACAGGATGCTCTCCAGCGAAGGGCATTCCGCGATTGTGCCGTCGGCCTTGTTGCGCATCTCGACGGTTTCCACGATGAGCAGCCTGGCGTCGGAGTTGTCCACGATGTTGCGGATCTGCTCGGCCGAATCGGTCTCGTAGATCGTGGCCATCACGCCGCCGCACGCCATGATCGCCGCGTCGATGACGTCCCACTCATAGGAGGTGCGGCACATGAACGCCACGGTGTCGCCCTTGCGCAGGCCGCGCTGCATCAGGCCCTTGGCGGTGACGCGGATGTCCTCCAGCACCTCGGTGGCCGTCTTGGTCACCCAGGCGTCGCCGGACTTGTATGTGTACAGCGGGTCGTCGCCCATGCGTTCGGCGCGCTGCGCGTACAGGTCGTAGATCGTCATGCCCTCATCCAGCGGGGGAATGCCCTCGGTGTAGGCGGTGAGCAGGCCTGTCTGCTGATCGATGTACGTGGTCGTCGGACGGTCCTCGCCCCAGGTGTGCGAATGCGGCAGACCGGTGACATCCAGCTGCCCGGCACCGGAGGGGGCGGCATAGTCGGGACCTTCGCCGGAGTCGTCGCTGACCGGGTGGACGAAGTCGCCGCCGAGCTGCAGTGCCTTCTGCGCCAACGAGGTGGCGGTGTTCTTGAGTGATGTGATGACAGACACGTGATTCTCCTTATAGCCTGGTATGGCCTCTCTCTGTCGAATGATAACCGGTCATCGGCGACACGTCACCTTACGGTAGCGTAGGAACGCCGACGCTGCACCGTTCATGCGCCGCAATCTGCATATTGGGACGGCGCTGTTGTTTTGGTCGGCTCCTTGGTTAGACTGTAAGGCTGTAACATAACCGAATCTTTTCTTCTGATAAGAAAGAGGAAGGGCTCACATGGCTGAAACAGCACAAGCCACCGTGGTGTTCGGCGTTCTGAATGAGACGTCGGACCACGAGTCCCGCGTCGCGCTGACGCCGGATATCGTCGCACGGCTGCGCAAGGCGGGTGTCTCCTGCCTGATTGAGAGCGGCGCGGGCGTCGCCGCCAACTATGTTGATGAGGATTACACGAAGGCGGGCGCCGAGGTCGTGTCCGCCGATGAGGTGATTTCCCGTTCGGACGCCCTGGGCTTCATCGACCGCCCGGACTCCGATCTGGTCGCCCGCCTGAAGCCGGGCACCTGGGTCATCGGTATGCTCGGTTCCTTCACCGATGCCGATTACATTGCGTCCCTTGAGCAGGCCGGTCTGGTCGGCGTGGGCATCGAGAAGCTGCCGCGTCAGCTCAGCTCCGCGCAGTCGATGGACGAGATGACCTCCCAGAACTCCGTGATGGGCTACAAGGCCGTTCTGGTGGCCGCCAACGCCTACGGCTCGTTCTTCCCGATGATGACCACCGCCGCCGGCACCATCCGTCCGGCCAAGGTGCTGATCCTCGGCGCCGGCATCGCCGGTCTGCAGGCCATCGGCACCGCCCGCCGGCTGGGCGCGGTCGTCACCGCGTACGACGTGCGTCCGGCCGCCCAGGGCGAGGTCGAGTCGCTGGGTGCCAAGTTCCTGGATCTGGGGCTCGACTTCTCCAAGGGCCAAGGCGAAGGCGGCTACGCCCGCCAGCTCACCCCGGAGGAGCAGGCCGCGCAGCAGGCCGCCGTCGACGAGAAGGCCGCCGGGTTCGACGTCATCATCACCACCGCCAAGGTGCCGGGCCGCAAGCCTCCGATGCTGCTGACCAAGGCCGGCGTGGACGGTCTCAAGCGCGGGGCCGTGATTGTCGACTGCGCCGCCAGCGAGCTGGGCGGCAATGTCGAGGGCTCCACCGTCGGCACCCAGGTGACCGAAGGCGGCGTGACCATCATCGGCGCCCCGTACCTGGCCAGCGAGGTGACGAATACCGCGTCCAACCTGCTGGCGCGCAACGTCGCCGACGTGCTCGCCCACTTCGTACGCGACGGCAAGCTGGCGATGGATCTGAACGAGGAGCTCGACAACGCCCTCGTCGTCGCCGGCCGCGCCGAAGCCCCGGCCGCGGAAGGAAAGTGAGAAGAGACATGGATATCGTCGTAGCAATCACCCTGTTCATCCTCGCGCTGCTCATCGGCGTCGAGGTCATCGGCAAGGTTCCCGCGACCCTGCACACCCCGCTGATGTCGGGCGCGAACTCCATCCACGGCATCGTCATCGTCGGCGTGGTCATCGTGGCCGCGCACGCCACCTCGCCGCTGGCCTGGGTGTTCATCTTCCTGGCCGCCGTGCTGGGCACGATGAACGTCGTCGGCGGCTATGTGGTCACCGACCGCATGCTGGAGATGTTCAAGTCCGACAAGTCGAAGAAGAAGGGGGAGGACAAGTAATGGGTACCCTCGCGCAAACCCTGAGCACGCCGCTGGGCGTGGTCGAATGGTTCGTCTATCTGATCTCCGCCGTGATCTTCGTGATCGGCCTGCACCTGATGAACTCGCCGAAGACCGCCCGCAAGGGCAACCTGATCTCCGCCGCGGGCATGATCCTGGCCTGCGCGATGGCGTTCATCGTGCTGTTCGTCAATGAGATCTCCAACGGCTTCCAGCACGGCGTGGCCGTCGCGCTGCTGATCGTCGGCATCATCATCGGCGCCGTGGCCGGCGTGGTCTCGGCCAAGAAGGTCAAGATGACCGACATGCCGCAGCTGGTCTCCATCTTCAACACCGTGGGTGGCGGCGCGGCCGCGCTCGTGGCGCTCAACGACATCCTGACCTCTGAGGGGCTGCCGACCATCGTGGTGCTGATCACCGCCGGCCTGGGCATCCTGATCGGTTCGGTCACCTTCTCCGGCTCGCTGGTGGCGGCCGGCAAGCTGCAGGGCCTGAAGTTCATGCGTAAGCTGGCCATTCCGGCCAAGGGCGTGGTCAGCGTGGTGTGCATCGTGCTGATGCTCGCCTCGTTCGTCATGCTGTGCGTCATGCCCGAGCAGCGCCTGCTGTTCAGCATCCTGACCACCGTGTTCGCGCTGATCTACGGCCTGGTGTTCGTCATCCCGATCGGCGGCGCCGACATGCCGGTCGTCATCTCCGTGCTCAACGCCTGCACCGGCACCGCCGTGGCCATGAGCGGTCTGGCGATCAACAACATCGCGCTGATCGTGGCCGGCGCCCTCGTCGGCTCCGCCGGCGTGACCCTGTCCATCGACATGTCCAAGGCCATGAACCGCCCGCTGATGAGCGTGCTCGCCGGCGGCTTCGGCGGCGGCTCCTCCGCTGCCGGTTCGGCCGAGGGCCCCGAGGGCACGATGAAGGAGACCACCGCGGACGACGTGGCCGTGCAGCTCGTCTACGCGGAGAAGGTCATCTTCGTCCCCGGCTTCGGTCTGGCCCAGGCGCAGGCCCAGCGCGAGCTCGCCGATCTGGGCGAGCTGCTCAAGGGCCATGGCGTCGAGGTCTCGTACGCCATCCATCCGGTGGCCGGCCGTATGCCGGGCCATATGAACGTGCTGCTCGCCGAGGCCAACGTGCCGTACGAGGAGCTCATCGATCTGGATGACATCAACCCGCAGTTCCCGCAGGCCAATGTGGCGCTGGTCGTCGGCGCGAACGACGTGACCAACCCCGCCGCCCGCAAGCCCGGCACCGCCGTCTCCGGCATGCCGATCCTGGATGTGGACATGGCCCAGAACGTGGTGGTCATGAAGCGCGGCCGCGGCCGCGGCTACGCCGGCATCGAGAACGAGCTCTACTTCAAGGACAACACGCAGATGCTGTTCGGCGACGCGAAGGCCGGTCTGCAGGCCGTCATCGCCGCCGTCAAGGAGCTCATCAACTGACCGTGAGGTTTAGGCGTCGGTAGCGTATGGGGGCATCCCTTCGGGGATGCCCCCATTGTCATATCCGGCAACGTATCCGCATTGGCGGCATTACATGGCCGGACAGCCGAGGGACGAGCGGCACGCTCATGCTAGGGCATGCTGCACGTTCGCATATCGATTGCGGCTGTCGGTCATCTTCATCCGTCGGCTTTGATATGGAATGTGGCCGCAAGACTCTCCGGAACCTCGCTCGTCGGCGTGTCCGTATCAATCAGATTGCTGAAGTAGCGGGTGCGCCCGGACAGGACGTCGCCGTAGAAGGTCTGCTTGGCATCGATATAGTCGATGCTGTGTTGGATTTCCTCCATCCGTTGCATGAGGATGCGTCGTTTCTCCGCAAGAATGCGCTGGCGTTCGGGAACCGTCGTTTCGCCTTCCAGACAGAGCTCCATGTACTTCCGCATCTCATCGATTCCCATGCCGCAGGCGCGCAGGCAGTTGAGACTGTTGATCCACGCAATGTTGCGGTCGTCGAAGATCCGCCGGTTGCGCTCGTCTCTGCGCAGATTGGGCACCAGACCCGATCGACAGTAGAACTTCAATGTCTCGTAGCTCATACCGACCAGAGCGCAGGTTTCCTTCATCGTGTACATGATGCCTCCTCGCCGACCTGTTCGCCGTAAGTGGAACGGGTGATCCCGGGATTTGACCGGTAGCGGCTACCGGTTTCTACCATCAAGGATAACCGCTCGCTGGAGCGTGCGGTCAGAAAGGTTGCAATATGGAATACGTAACGTTGCGCAATGGCGTGATCATGCCGAAGCTGGGTTTCGGCGTCTTCCAGGTGTCCGGTGACGAAACGGCGCGATGCGTGTCCGACGCCATCGAGGTCGGATACCGACACATCGACACCGCCCAGTCCTATATGAACGAGTCCGAGGTCGGGCAAGGCATTCGCGACAGCGGCATCGACCGCGGTGAGCTGTTCGTCACCACCAAGGTGTGGATCGAACATTACGGCTATGCGCAGACCCGTGAATCGGTTGAACGTTCGCTGCGGAGGCTGGGATTGGATTATCTGGATCTGGTGCTGCTCCATCAGCCGTTCGCCGATGTGTACGGTTCCTGGCGCGCATTGGAGGAGCTGTACCAGGAAGGCAAGGTGCGCGCCATCGGCGTGAGCAACTTTAACCCGGTGCGTCTGGCGGATCTTGCCGCGTTCAATGAGGTCGCGCCGATGGTCAACCAGGTGGAGACCAACCCGTTCCATCAGCAGATCGCCGCGCATGAGAACATGGTGGCACGGCACGTCCAGCATGAGGCCTGGGCACCGTTCGGCGAAGGCCGCGGCGGCATGTTCGCCAATCCCGTGTTGTCACGAATCGCCGAGGCCCATGGCAAGTCCGTGGCCCAGGTGGTGCTGCGCTGGCTGATGCAGCGCGACGTGGTGGCGCTCGCCAAGTCCACGCACAAGGAACGCATGGCCGAGAACCTGGACATCTTCGATTTCATGCTCACCGACGCGGAGATGCAGGGCATCGCCACGCTTGACACGTCCGCCAGCCTGTTCTTCGATCATGATGATCCGCGCACCGTGGACATGTTCGTCCAGATGGTGGCGGACCGTCATGGCAAGGCGTGACCGCTGATGTTTCGGGTGGTTCGGCCGATCGCCGTTGGCCGGGCGGAGCCCGATAGGCGCATCAGATCAGGCGATGAGAGATCACTACGACATCGAATGGAGAACGAAAGATGAATATCACACGTACATGGCGCTCTTGGGCGGCACTGGGTTCAAGCATCGCGATCACCTTCGCCATGTCCGCATGCGGCGACACCTCGGGCAATGAACCGAATGCGGAACCTCAACGGACAGCTCAATCCCGGCAGGACGGCGGAACCGCGGCTTCCGGCAACGTGCTGGTCGCCTATTTCTCGGCATCGGGAAACACCGAACGCGTCGCGCAATACATCGCCGGGGCCACCGGCGGCGACCTGTTCCACCTCGAACCCGCCGATCCCTACACCGACGAGGACCTCGATTGGACCGATGCATCGAGCCGCGTCAACGCCGAGCATGAGGACGAATCGCTGCGCGACATCGAACTGGTATCCGCCAGCGTCGACAATTGGGATGACTATGACGTCGTGTTCATCGGATATCCGATCTGGTGGGGCATCGCCGCATGGCCGGTCAACGCCTTCGTGACGGCCAATGATTTCACAGGCAAGACGGTGATCCCGTTTTGCACGTCCTCCAGCTCGAGCATCGGCGATAGCGGCGCCTTGCTCGCCGATATGGCCGGCACCGGCGACTGGCTTGGGGGAGAGCGGTTCCCTTCAGGAGCCGACGAATCCGCAGTCGTCGATTGGGTTGCCGAACTCGGCCTGTGACCGAATCCGGCAACCGACTGGAGCTGAAGGTCATTCGTCCCGGTCTTGACGGCATCGGAATCGCACCCAATCGAAGATGCGGGTGGCCCGTTCGTCGCCGTCCGTTCGTGCCAACAGGCGGAACGAGGCATGGGCGTCGTCGTCGCTGATCGGCACCACCACATGGCCCGTGTGCATCTCGTCCAGGTCGTTCTGCGGCGCGTCGGTGGTGAAGAAGATCGTCGAAGGGTTGCGGAGCATCTGGATGAACACCTGGCGGTCCTCCTGCACGATGAACCGGGAATGCGGCAGATGCCGGTCGCAGATGCCGCGCCAGAATCCGATGTCGTTGAAGAGCTGGAAGGTCTCGCCATCCAGATCATGAAACGTCACGCTGGATGCGTTCGCCAGCGGGTGGTGTTCCGAAAGCACGACGAACAGGTTCTCATCCATCAGATGGCAGGAACGGAACGCGGGGAACCGCAGATCCTCCAGACAGATGGCCAGGCCGATCGAGCCGGTGAACAGCCGGCGTTCGATCTGCGGCTGGTCGATCGTCTCCGACGAGATCATCACCCCGGGGAACCGTTCGGCGATCAGCGATGCCAGATGCCAGAGCGGGGCGGGCGCAATCGTGCCGATGCGCAGCACGTTCGCCTCGTGGGACAATCGGTCCAACGCCTCACGCATCAACCGTTCGTCACGCAGCATCGGACGGATGTATTCCAACGCCAGCCGGCCTGCCTCGTTGAGCTCCACATGACGCCCCTCGCGCGACAGGAGCTGGTGCCCCAGCTCCTGTTCGAGGCGTTGCAGCGAACGGCTGAGCGTGGGCTGCGGCATGCGCAGCTCGTCCGCGGCGGCGCTGATCGTGCCGTAGGTGGCGACGGCGTCGAACTGACGCAGCTGATCAAGATCCATCACATGCCTCCCTCGACGATGGGCGCATCATCGTTCGGTCGTCGGCCGATACGCGGGACGTATGCATGTCATGCATACGTCGCCGGACATGTTGCATTATACCCTCCGGCGCGATTGCCCGATACTGGGAAAGTCCGGATCGCGCCGGGCCTTACGTCTGCCGACATGGGATCGGCCGAGTCCGCCGCAGTCCGCATGATGCGAAAGGAGCTACAATGATCGACTACACCATGAATGACGGGCATACCATTCCCGCCGTCGGTTACGGCGTCTTTCTGATGAGCCCGGCCGAGGTCGAGGCGCATCTGCCGGAGGCCATCGAAGCCGGCTATCGTCATATCGACACGGCCAACGCCTACTTCAACGAGAAGGCCGTCGGCCGCGTCGTCAAGCGCAGCGGCATCGACCGCAGCGAATTCTTCATCACCTCCAAGCTGTTCCCGCAGGATTACGGGCACGAGGACTGCGGCAAGGCCATCGACGCCACATTGCGCCGCCTGGACACCGACTATCTGGATCTGCTGCTCCTGCACCAGCCCTACGGCAGGTACACGGAAGCGTGGAAGACGATGGAGGATGCCGTGGCTGCGGGCAAGGTGCGTTCGATCGGCCTGTCGAACTTCAGCCAGGCCAAGGCGCAGGAGGTGCTCGACGTGGCTTCGATCACCCCCGCGGTGCTGCAGGTCGAGATGCACCCGTATTGGAACCAGCATGAGATGAAGGCGTTCCTCAAGGACCGCAACGTGACGTTCGAGGCCTGGTATCCGCTTGGCCACGGCGATGCCAAACTGATGGCCGAGCCGGTTTTCGCCGAGTTGGCGGAGAAGTACGGCAAGAGCCCGGCTCAGATCATCCTGCGCTGGCACCTGGAGGAAGGCAACGTCGTTTTCCCGAAAACGCTCAATCCCGCCCATATGGCCGCCAACATCGACATCTTCGATTTTGCGCTGGCTGCCGACGAGGTCGCCAGGATCAACTCCCTGCCGCAGAAGGCCTACTACACCGTGACGGATGAGCCCCCGACATTCGTGCTGCAGCACAACGACTGGGATGCTCAGGAGTGAGGGACTAACGATGGAATATCGCGAACTGTCGAACGGCGTGAGGATGCCGGTCATCGGATACGGCGTCTTCCAGATTCCCCCGGAGCGGACCGAACGGTGCGTGCGCGACGCGCTCGAGGTCGGCTACCGGCTGATCGATACCGCCCAGGCCTACGGCAACGAAGCGGGCGTCGGCAAGGCGATCCGCGAAAGCGGGATCGACCGGGGCGAGGTCTTCGTCACCAGCAAGGTATGGGTCTCGAACATGAACTATGAGCGAGCCAAGGCCTCAATCGACGCCTCGCTGGAGACAATGGGCCTGGACCATATCGATCTGATGCTGCTGCATCAGGCCTACGGCGACTACCACGGCGCCTGGCGGGCTCTGGAGGAGGCGTACCACGATGGCAAACTGCGCGCCATCGGCGTCTCGAACTTCTACCCGGTTCGACTCATGGATATGTGTGCCTTCGCGGAAATCCCGCCGATGGTCAATCAGGTGGAGACCCATGTGTTCTGCCAGCAAGTCGAAGCGCATGAGAACATGAACCGACTCGGCGTGGTCCACGAGGCCTGGGGTCCGTTCGCCGAAGGCCGCAACGGAGTGTTCGTCAGCCCCGTGCTGACCGGTATCGGCGAGAAGTACGGCAAATCCACCGCACAGGTCATGCTGCGGTGGCTGATCGACCGTGGCGTCGTCCCGCTGCCGAAGTCCACGCATCGCGAGCGCATGACCGAGAATCTGGATGTGTTCGATTTCACGTTGGATGACGCGGATCGCTCCGCCATCGCTGCGATGGACGGTGGTCATCCGATTATTTGGGACCATGGCAGCGTCAAGGTAGGCATGGGCCTGTTCGATCTGATCGCCAACGTCCAGTTGCAGGGCTCCAAGCTGTACTGATTCGCTCCGGTGTCCCGCTGAATGCGCGGTTTCCGATTCGGACATATGCGAATCGGAAACCGAGTTCTTCGGGCGTCAAGGTTGCGATAGCAACGTAAGAATCAGAGGCTTCGGACAAATGTGATGCTTACAGCCCGAAGGTGCGGGTCACGAAATTGCTGACGCGGCGCCAGTAGCGTTCCGGATCCGTGGATGCGGCCATCGTATGCCCGGCCCCGGGGATCATCATCTTCTGACGGTCGATGCTGGCGCAGGCGTCGAAGTTCCTCTCCAGCGAGGCGGGGGAGACGAAGTCGTCGGCGCCGCCGTGGATGAACAGCATCGGGATCGTCGTATGGTGCAGCTGTCGTACGCACGATGCCTCACGGAACCCGTAGCCCGCGCGATGCCGGCAGATCAGGCTCATCGTGGCCACGAGCGGGCGCGCGGCCCAGCGCGGCAGATGGTACAGCGAGCGGGCGTTGAACATGAACTGGTCCCACACGGAGGTAAAGCCGCTGTCCTCGATGGCGGACACCACGTTGCGCGGCAGCGAGGCCTCGCCGGCCGTCATCATCACCGCCGCGCCGCCCATCGAATTGCCGTGCAGCAGGATGCGTGCCTGCGGATCCGCCGCCGTGATCACGCCGATCCAGTCCATCAGGTCCACACGTTCCAGCCACCCCATGCCGATGTAGCGCCCCTGGCTCAGCTCGTGCCCGCGCGAGGCGGGCACCAGCACCGTGAATCCCATCCGGGCGTACCGGTGCGCGTACTTGGCCATCTCGGCCGGGTCGCCACTGTATCCGTGGCAGCAGATCGCGTACAGGTGCGGAGTGGGGCTCACGCAATCGGGGTCGACGAGCCAGCCGTGCAGCTTGAACCCGTCGCGGCTCATCATCGAGATCGGCTGCTTGGACTCCTCGAACCAGTCGGCCGCCTCCTCCTGCTCCGCCATGTCGGCCGCAGGCGTCTCCGGTTGCGGATCCTCCAGCTCGCCGTCCTGCAGGCGGCGCATCATCGACCGCCGGGCCTGGGTGTCCAGGGCGAACGAGAAGAGGAGATTCGCCGTGGCGTATAGTGCGCCAACCGTGGCCGCGGCGGTGACGCCGGCTCCGATCAGAACCTTCTTCGTCAGCGTTGATGTTGTCTGCGTCATTGCAACCTCTTCCATGGACGGCCTTCTGTTGTTCAGTCTAGCGCCCGGTACACGGGTACGACGACCGCAACACGGCGGGTGTGCGATGCAGCCGGCGCGTGGGGCGCTGTCCGGGGTGTGCGTATACTTGATGACTGTTGCTTTGGCGAGGGAAACCGCCGTGGGTGGTTTCCGTAATCGACTCGGCGCATTCAGCCCCTCCTGCGGGGTCGTTCTGCGGCGCGTCGTGGCGTCAAAAGACAGAACGACAAGTGACATGCAACCCAAAGGAGGCCAGCAATGGCTAGCAACATGATCGTCCTCGAGGGCGAAGTTCGTGATGAGTTCGGCAAGGGCGCCGCGCGTCGTATGCGCGTGGCCAAGCAGATTCCGGCGACCATCTACGCTGGCGGTGCCGACCCGGTGTTCGTCAAGCTCCCGATGAAGGAGACCACGCTCGCCCTGCGTCACACCAACGCCCTGTTCACCATCAAGTTCGGCGACGAGCAGAAGATGGCCGTGGTCAAGGACGTGCAGCGCAACCCGGTCAAGCGCATCGTCGAGCACGTGGACTTCTATGAGGTCCGCGCCGGCGAGAAGATCGACGTCGAGGTGCCGGTGTTCGTCGAGGGCGAGCCGAAGGGCGCCGCCGTGGCGTTCGTGGACATCCAGGAGCTCAAGGTCCGCGCCGATGTGGCCAACCTGCCGGAGCGCATCGTGGTGAACGTGGACGGCATGACCGACGGCACCAAGGTGTTCGCCAAGGACGTCGTGCTGCCGGAGGGCGTCGAGCTCGACGTCGAGGATCCGGAGGAGTCCGTGGTCACCGTTGAGGTGCCGGAGGACGCTTCCACCGAGGAGGCCCCGGAGGCCCCGGAGGCCCCGGCCGCTGAGTGAGCGTAGCGCCATCCAGATGTAACCGATGAAAGGAACCCGCCTGTTGAGCGGGTTCCTTTCATATTGTGGTCGCCGTCCCGCATCCCGACATCGGGATGTGAGAGAGTACCAATCATGAAGCCCGGGCCACAAGCGCGGGAGCATTACCACTGAGCGCCGTCGCAAGGGCGGCAGGAAAGAAGTTGAGAATGACTGAACAGAACCATCACGATCCCGCGGCGCTGGACAAGCTCGCCGAACCGTTCACCGTGCTGCCGAACGACAACCCGGCCTCGGACGCCAAGCGGCAGGAACTCATCGACAAGCCGGCATTCGGACAGATTTTCTCCGACAACATGGCCCACATCTCCTGGACCAAGGGCGAGGGGTGGAACGACCGCCGCATCGAGCCGTATGCGCCGCTCAAGCTCGATCCGGGCGCTTCGGTGCTGCACTATGCGCAGGAGATCTTCGAGGGCCTGAAGGCCTACAAGCACGCCGACGGCTCGATCTGGATGTTCCGCCCGGATGCGAACGCCGAACGCTTCCAGAACTCGGCCAAGCGTCTGTACCTGCCGGAGCTGCCGGTCGACGATTTCATCGGCTCGTGCGCCGCGCTGGTCAAGCGCGATGCGGCCTGGGTGCCCTCCCGCCGCGAATACACGCTCTACCTGCGTCCGTTCATGTTCGCGTCCGAGCCGTTCCTGGGCGTGCGCGCCGCGCAGGAGGTCGACTACTGCGTGATCGCCAGCCCGTCCGGCCCGTACTTCCAGGGCGAGAGCCGCCCGGTGAGCATCTGGGTGGAGGACAAGTGGTTCCGCACCGGTCCCGGCGGCACCGGCTTCGCCAAGTGCGGCGGCAACTACGCCGCCTCGCTGATCGGCGAGTACAAGGGCATCGAGAACGGCTGCGAGCAGGTGTGCTTCGTGGACGCCGCCACCAAGACCTATCTGGAGGAGCTGGGCGGCATGAACATGATGATCGTCCACAAGGACGGCCACATCGAGACGCCGAGCCTGACCGGCAACATCCTGCCGGGCGTGACCCGCCGCTCGCTCATCCAGCTGGCGCAGGACAAGGGCCATGACGTGGTGGAGACGATGATCAAGCTCGACGACCTGCTCGAGGACATCAAGTCCGGCGAGGTCACCGAGGTGTTCGCCTGCGGCACCGCCGCCATCATCGCGCCGATCGGCCGGTTCAAGTCCGAGAGGTTCGACGTGACCGTGGCCGGCGGCGAACCCGGCGAGCTGACGATGGACCTGCGCAATACGCTGCTCGGCATCCAGCTCGGCGAGATCGAGGATCCGCACAACTGGATGTGGAAGGTCTGCTGACCTGCAAGTTCCCGCTGCAGCGCCCCCGGGCCGGAGGATATCCGGTTTCGGGGGCGCTGCCGTTTTCGCGTCGCGTGTCATCCGGTCGGACTGGGTATGCTCTGTACGGGACCCCGAGCCCCTCATGGCAGGACCGACACAATGGGCGTGATGACGGAAAGGATGACGACATGGAAGTGGCGTTGGAAAGCAATGCGTTCTTCCTGGCCATCGAGTATATCGCCATCCTCTGCTGCGGCATGGTCGGGGGACTGTCCGCCATCCGCAAGGGGTATGATCTGTTCGCCATCCTCATCACCGCATGGCTGACCGCGTTGGGCGGAGGCATCATCCGTGACGTGATGCTCGGCGCCGTCCCTCCCGTTGGCATCTCCGACCGCGGTTTCGTGTTCACCGCGCTGGCATCCGGGGTTCTAGTGGCCGTGATCCACCCCGAGGTCGACAAGCTCAAATGGTCGATGACCGCTTTTGATGCAATCGCGGTCGGCATGTTCGCCGTCAACGGCACCGAGAAGGCCATGCTGTACGGCACGTCGGGCATGACCGCGGTGTTCATGGGCATGTTCACCGCGCTGGCCGGCGGGCTGATCCGAGACATGCTCATCAACGAGGTGCCCGTGGTCATCCGCGACAAGCACTGGTACGCCGTGCCCTCGGCGGTGGGATGCGTGGCCACGGTGTTCGTCTGCAAGGGTGTGCAGGCGGGCGTCATCAACCAGACCGCCGAGATCGTCATCGACGTGTGCGTCGTCGTTTTGGTGGTGGCGATGCGGCTGCTGTCCGTGAAATTCAATCTGATGCTGCCGGGTGCGGTGGAACGGCACCACACGTATCTGCCCGGCGGCAGACGCTGATCACGCGTCTCGACGGTGTGTTGCGAATGCGGGATCCGATGGCCGATACAAGAAAGTCCCGCACCTCTTGCGAGATGCGGGACTCAAGCGATGACCTATATGGTCAGGCTCACAGGGCGTTGATGGCCACAGCGAGGCCGGACTTGCGGTTCGCGGCCTGGTTCTTGTGGATCACGCCGGCGCCAGCAGCCTTGTCGAGCTTCTGGGCGGCGACCTTGTAGGCGGCCTCGGCGGCGGCCTTATCGCCGGCGGCGATGGCCTCGCGGGTGGCGCGGATCGCGGTCTTCAGGCTGGACTTGACGGCCACGTTGCGCTTGTGCGCCTTCTCGTTGGTCAGCACGCGCTTCTTCTGCGACTTGATGTTTGCCACTATCTACTCCAAACGACGTTTATACGGTAAGGACATACAAAACCATGATGATAGCATGTCGGGTGGAAAAACGAGGTGTCCGAACTGCGCGATTCGCGGTGTGTTGCGTGATTCGACCTCAATCATATGGCATGGAACGGATTCGACGCCGTGCCGATCCGAACGTGCGGGACATGCCATGGCGTGCGGTCCACGCTCGGCGGGGGAGTTGCTAGGATGATATGAGTCTTCCATCCCCTGCCATTGAGGAGGCCTTTTTGGTGGCTACGCAGCATAACCAGCCGGGTTTCACCGATCAGTCGCTGATCCGCAACTTCTGCATCATCGCGCATATCGACCACGGCAAGTCGACCGTGGCGGACCGCATCCTGCAGCTGAGCGGCATCGTGCCCGAGCGTGAGATGCGCGACCGCTTCCTCGACCGCATGGACATCGAACAGGAACGCGGCATCACCATCAAATCCCAGGCCGTGCGCGTACCGTGGACCTTCGACGGCACCGAATACACACTCGGCATGATCGACACCCCGGGCCATGTGGACTTCACCTACGAGGTCTCCCGCGCGCTGGCCGCCTGCGAGGGCGCGGTGCTGCTCGTCGACGCCACGCAGGGTATCGAGGCGCAGACCCTCTCGAACCTGTACATGGCCATCGACCACAATCTGGCCATCATCCCCGTGCTCAACAAGATCGACCTGCCCAGCGCCGAGCCGGACAAGCACGCCGAGGAGATCGCCGGCCTGATCGGCTGCGAGCCGTCGGACGTGCTGCGGGTCTCCGGCAAAACCGGCGAGGGCGTGACCGACCTGCTCGACCAGATCGTGATGGACGTGCCCGCCCCCAAGGGCGATCCGGACGCCCCGGCCCGCGCGCTGATCTTCGATTCGGTGTACGACTCGTACCGTGGCATCGTGACCTACATCCGTATGGTCGACGGCGAACTGCGCAGCCGCGAGAAGCTGCACATGATGGGCATCGGCATGACCCACGATCCGATCGAGATCGGCGTGATCAGCCCGGACATGACACCGACCAAGGCGCTCGGTGCCGGCGAGGTCGGCTACGTGATCACCGGCGCGAAGGACGTGAGCCAGTCCAAGGTCGGCGATACGATCACCGCCGCCGCCAAGGGCGCCACCGAACCGCTGCCGGGCTACCGCGATCCGCAGCCGATGGTGTACGCCGGCCTGTTCCCGATCGACAACGCCCAGTATCCGGAGCTGCGCGACGCGCTCGACAAGCTCAAGCTCAACGACGCGGCGCTCATCTACGAGCCGGAGACCTCGGTGGCGTTGGGCTTCGGCTTCCGCTGCGGCTTCCTGGGCCTGCTGCACATGGAGATCGTCTCCGAGCGCCTGGAACGCGAATTCGGACTCGACCTGATCTCCACCGCGCCGAACGTGCCGTACGAGGTGACCGCGGAGGACAACACGGTCCACCACGTCACCAATCCGAGCGAGTTCCCCGACGGCAAGATCAAGAAGATCGTCGAGCCGATGGTGGCCGCCGACATCATCACGCCGAAGGAGTTCATCGGCGCGGTGATGGACCTGTGCCAGGACCATCGCGGCCAGATGGGCACGATGGAGTACATCAGCGCCGACCGCGTGGAGATGCACTACCGCATGCCGCTGGCCGAGATCGTGTTCGACTTCTTCGACCAGCTGAAGTCGCGCACCAAGGGCTACGCCTCGCTCGACTACCATGAGGACGGCGAGCAGAGCGCCGACCTGGTGAAAGTGGACATCCTGATCCAGGGCGAGAAGGTGGACGCGTTCAGCGCCATCGTGCACCGTGACAAGGCGTACAGCTACGGCGTGATGATGACCAAGAAGCTACGCGAGCTGATCCCGCGCCAGCAGTTCGAGATCCCGATCCAGGCCGCGATCGGCTCGCGCATCATCGCCCGAGAGACCATCCGCGCGCTGCGCAAGGATGTGCTCGCCAAGTGCTACGGCGGCGACATCACCCGTAAGCGCAAGCTGCTGGAGAAGCAGAAGGCCGGCAAGAAGCGCATGAAGATGCTCGGCCATGTGGAGGTGCCGCAGGAGGCGTTCATCGCCGCCCTCTCCACCGGCGAGGGCGCGAACGACCGCGACACCAAGGACAAGATCCGCGCCGCGCAGAAGTCCGAAGGCTGATGGCGTTCGAGGTCTACATCCATGTGCCGTTCTGTCTGCGGTGCCGAGCCGTTAAGCAGGCAATCCGGTGGATTGCCTGTAGGCGAGGGGAGTGGCCGCCAAGGCCGCGACGGCAGCGCCGCGTGGAGGTGTGAGTCATGTTCGAGGTCTACATCCATGTGCCGTTTTGCCTGCGGCGCTGCGGATACTGCGATTTCAACACGTACACGGCCGTCGACCTAGGCGGCGGTGCGTCGCGCGGTAACTACGCCGCGATGACGATCCGCGAGATGCGGCTGGTCCGCGACTGGCAGGAGCGTCACGGCATCGCCGAACCGCCGGCCTCGACCGTGTTCTTCGGCGGCGGCACGCCCACAATCCTGCCTGCCGACGACCTGATCGCGATCCTGAACGCCATCCGCGAGCTCTGGGGCGTCGAGGACGGCGCCGAGATCACGACGGAGGCGAATCCGGACACGGTGGATGCGGCGACCATCCGCGCGCTGGCCGACGGCGGCTTCACCCGCGTCTCGTTCGGCATGCAGTCGGCCGTGCCGCATGTGCTGAGGACGCTGGACCGCACCCATACGCCGGCCAACGTGGAGGCCGGCGTACGCGCCGCCGGGGCGGCCGGCCTGCGCAGTTCGGTCGACCTGATCTATGGCGCGCCGGGGGAGGGCCTGGAGGATTGGCGCACGTCGGTGCGCACGGCCATCGATCTGGGTGTGAACCACATCTCCGCGTACGCGCTGACCGTGGAGCCGACGACCAAGATGGGCCGGCAGATCGCAGCCGGCGTGCTGCCGAAACCGGATGACGACGACGAGGCGGCCAAATACGAGATCGCCGACGAGTTGTTCTCCGCGGCCGGCCTGCAATGGTACGAGATCTCCAACTGGGCCCGCCCGGGGTATGAGAGCCGCCACAACCTGGGGTACTGGCGCAACGTCGACTGGGCCGGCATCGGCCCGGGCGCCCACTCGCACTACAACCGCGTCGAGCCTGCATCATGTCGCAGCGAGTCGGAACGCTCCGCCCGGCCGCATGGATCGTCCCCTCAGGACTGCGACGCCCATGGCGCCACCCGTTCCTGGAATCTGGCCCACCCGCGGCTGTGGAGCGAACGCGTCAACGCCGGACAGGTGCCATGGGCCGGCAGCGAATCCATCACGCCGATGGAGGCCCTTGAGGAAACGATCATGCTGGGCCTGCGTCTGCGTGAAGGACTGGACCTGACAGTGCTCAAGACATCCCTCGATGTCGGCGGGGCGGTATCCTCCAACATCGACGCGGGCGTCGCGGAGTTGGAGCGCGAGGGGCTGGTCGAACGCCGCGGTTCCCGGCTCATACCCACGCTGCGCGGCCGTCTGCTCAACGACGCCGTCATCGAGCGCATGTTCGACTGCTGCGGTCTGTAGCCACGGGATGGTCTGCGCCAGACAGTCGCCGGGCGACGCGGTGATTCGAAATGTGGACACTGAAGTTGCGTGGTAACATCCGGGCGGTACTCTCAAGCGCAGTCAATCCGGATTGGGAGAGAACGGCCGTGCCGCAAGGCGCAAGATGTCTCATTATGCGGACATTTGTGCCTTGTGTGCCGTATCCTGTCCGTAACGCAAGAAAGGTGATCCAAGTGACGTTGCATGCTCCGCTAGATCTGACCGTCCGATGCAAGGAGGGGCTCTACGACCCCGCCGCGGAACACGACGCCTGCGGCGTCGGCATGGTGGCCACGATGAGCCGTCGGCCGGAGCGGCGCGTCATCGACAAGGCCATCGAGGTGCTGAGGAACCTGGACCACCGCGGCGCGGTGGGCGCCGAGGAGAACACCGGCGACGGCGCGGGCATCCTGATGGGCATGCCCGACGCGTTCATGCGGGCCGTGGTCGACGCGCCGCTGCCGGAACCGGGCCATTACGCGGCGGGCATCGCGTTCCTGGACCGGGACACCGCCGCATGCGGCCGCCAGCAGCAAGCCATCGCCGCCATCGTGCGCGAGGAGGGGCTGGAACCGCTCGCCTGGCGTACCGTACCCACCGATCCGAACGGGCTGGGATTGCAGGCGCTGGCCTCGATGCCCGCATTCGTCACGTTGGTTGTCGCCTCCCCGGACGGCTCCCTGGGCGGGCTGGATCTGGAGCGCAAGGCGTTCCGCATCCGCAAGCGCGTGGAGCACGAGGTGGGCGTGTACTTCGCCTCGCTGTCCGGCCGGACCATCACTTACAAGGGCATGCTGACCACCATGCAGCTGACCGGGTTCTTCCCGGACCTCAACGACGAGCGGATGGCGGCGCGCGTGGCCATCGTGCACTCGCGTTTCTCCACCAACACGTTCCCCAGCTGGCCGCTGGCCCAGCCCTTCCGCCTGCTGGCCCACAACGGCGAGATCAACACCATCCAGGGCAACCGCAACTGGCTGCAGGCCCGCGAGGGACGTCTGAGCTCCGAACTGCTCGGCGAGTTCGAGCCGCTGCTGCCGATCGCCACTCCCGGCTATTCGGACTCCGGCACCTTCGACGAGTGTCTGGAGCTGCTGCACCTGGCCGGCCGCAGCCTGCCGCACGCCATCCTGATGATGCTGCCGCCCGCCTGGGAGAACGACGACACGCTCGACCCCGACGTGCGCGCCTTCTACGAGTACAACAACACGCTGATCGAACCGTGGGACGGTCCGGCGCACATCATCTTCACCGACGGCACGCAGGTCGGCGCGCTGCTCGACCGCAACGGCTTCCGCCCGGGCCGCTGGCAGCTGGACGACACCGGTCTGGTCGTGCTCGCCTCCGAAGCCGGCGTGCTGCCCGACGTGGCCGCCGAACACGTGAGCGCCAAAGGGCGTCTGGAACCGGGGCGGATGTTCCTTGTGGACACCGCCGAAGGCCGCATCGTGCCGGACGACGAGATCAAGCACGCGCTCGCCGCGCAGCACCCGTACCGGCAGTGGGTGGAGGGCAACAGCGTGCACATGAACGAACTGCCCGCCCGCGAACACGTCAACCACTCCTACGAATCGGTGCTCCGCCGCCAGCGCGCCTTCGGCTACACCGAGGAGGACATCAAGCTGATCCTCAACCCCATGGCGGACACCGGCAAGGAGCCGCTCGGCTCGATGGGCAACGATACGCCGATGGCCGTGCTCTCCGACCGCAGCCGCATGCTGTTCGACTACTTCACGCAGAAGTTCGCGCAGGTCACCAACCCGCCGCTCGACTGGGAGCGCGAACGGATCGTCACCTGTCTGGAATCGGCGATCGGCCCCGAGCCGAACCTGCTGGAGGACACCGAGCTGCACGCCAAGAAGATCCTGATCCCGCTGCCGGTCATCAACTCCGAGGAGATGGCGCAGCTCAAGCGGCTCGACCGCGCCGCCATCCTCGACGGCTACTACCGGCCGTTCGTCGTCAAGGGCCTGTATCAGGTCGCCGGCGGCGGCCCCGCGCTCGAATCGCGGCTCGACGAGATCTTCGCCGACATCGACCGGGCGATCGCCGACGGCGCGAACTTCATCGTGCTCTCCGACCGCGGCTCGGACCACACGTGGGCGCCGATCCCGTCGCTGCTGCTCACCTCCGCGGTCCAGCATCATCTGCTGCGCCGGCACACGCGCACCCAGGTCTCGCTGGCCGTGGAGGCCGGCGACGTGCGCGAGATCCACCACGTCGCGCTGCTCATCGCCTATGGTGCCGCATGCGTGAACCCGTACCTGGCGTTCGAAACCGTGGAGGACCAGGCCCGCCGCGGCTACCTCACGGTCGACGCGGCCACGGCCGTGACGAATGTGACGCACGCCCTGTCGATCGGCGTGCTCAAGATCATGAGCAAGATGGGCGTCTCCACCATCATGAGCTACCGCGGCGCCCAGCTGTTCGAGGCGGTCGGCCTGAACAAGACCGTCATCGACCGGTACTTCACCGGCACCACCTCCCAGGTCGGCGGCATCGGACTGGACGAGATCGCCGAGGAGGTGGCCCGCCGCCACCGCGTGGCCTATCCGAACCAGTGGACCGTCACCGCGCATGACGAGCTGCCCACCGGCGGCGACTACAAGTGGCGGCGCACCGGCGAGAACCACCTGAACGACCCTGAAGCCATCTTCCTGCTCCAGCAGTCCACGCAGCGCGGCGACTACGGCATGTTCAAGCGGTATTCGGAGCATATCAACAGCACATCGAACCGGCTGATGACGCTGCGTGGCCTGATGCGGTTCAAGCCGACCCGCCAGCCGATCCCGATCGACGAGGTGGAACCCGCCAGCGAGATCGTCAAGCGCTTCTCCACCGGCGCGATGAGCTACGGATCCATCTCGCAGGAGGCGCACGAGACGCTCGCCATCGCCATGAACATGATCGGCGCGCGCTCCAACTCCGGCGAGGGCGGCGAATCCGACGACCGGATCAACGACCCGCTGCGCTACAGCCGCATTAAGCAGATCGCCTCCGCGCGCTTCGGCGTGACCAGCGACTACCTGGTGCACGCCACCGACCTGCAGATCAAGCTCGCCCAGGGCGCCAAGCCGGGCGAGGGCGGCCACCTGCCCG
>JABLTT010033734.1_pt1 | contig 31289 bp, 27 predicted proteins | sample 7160061 | NCBI WGS metagenome assembly JABLTT01 (sample SAMN14651232, study PRJNA627086) | human gut metagenome | isolation source: feces | host: Homo sapiens
AACTGTAATTTCATATTGAAATACATTAGATTCTGGTTTTTCATTTAAGATTAAATTTTCTTTTACTCCATTATCTTGTGAAATATATTCGTAAGTAGTATTTGTATCATTATCTTCATAATTAGCTTTGATTGGTAGTGAAACTTCATCATCGTAAATATTTATTGTTTTTTGTTTTTCGATATTTACTTTTGATGTATTATTTTCTACAATTGGAGCTATTTTTATTTGGTTATCTTCATTTTCTAGCAAGATTGGAGTTTCTGTAGAAACTTTTTCTGGTAAATATAATTTTTTATCTCCAGCTTTATTTTCGTATTTGTATTTAGATAAATCCTCATTATTTTCAGATTTATCTGAAATAATTCTTACTAAAGATGGATCATAGTCTGTTAGTTTATTATCCTTATCATAAAATCGTATATCTGTATCATATAAAACTTGTTTTTTTAATCCATCTTCTAATTCGTATAATGTTGAATTTTCAGTCTTTTTTATTACATTCTCCTCATTTACATTCTTTTCTACATAAATATCTTTATTTATAGATGTTATTTTATCAATTTCATCTGCAAAAACAGACATCGGTAGTGATACAAATATCATAACCAAAACAAGTAAATTAGAAATAATTTTTTTATTTTTCAATGTTCTCCCTCCTAAATTATAGTAATAAATTACTTCTCAAAATCTTTTATTCTATTTGGTAATTTGCCTTGATACGCTATCCAATTTGATGTTGTATTTGCTGAAATACTTAAAACAACAAATGCTAACGCCCCTACATTTTTTAATAATAAATTTAATACTTTTTTCATATTAATCCTCCCCTTTTTAAAATTATCTTAAAAATTATTTATATAAATTTTTGAGATTTCTCTGTTATTTTTTGTTTTATACTCCCTAAAATAATCATTAAATAAATTATATTTATCACCGATAAAATATATATAGAATATACATATATACTTTTAAAATGAATTCCAATAATAGAAATAATTAAATCTAAAGTTAGTCCTAAAAATACTATCTGCTTATATTTTTTTCTTTGATTCATTGATAAACTATGTTCCCTATGTTCAAATGGCGATTTTTTATACACTCTTATAAAACTAATAATTGTAATTAATAAAAATAAAATACTATTTTTATTAATAAAAAAATTTTCTAAAATAACATAATTTAAAATATATATTGCAACAAAAGTTAATAAACAACTTTTGTAGTTTTCAGCATGATATCCTCCTGAAAACTGTCTTATAGGACAATAAAAAACTAAAAATAAAATTGTACATATAAATCTATTCATAATCCAACCTATTAGTAATATAAAAATGATATTAATTAAAAATGCTATAACTGTCTCAAATGTATAATTATAAATTTCTATCTCTTCCTTTTTTATAGCATTATTTTCAATCAAAAAATACATCATTTTTTGTGATAAAAATTCAATCATTTCTCTTTCCCCCATTTCAAAATATAAATATATTTTTAAAATAATATCTTTCAAGCCAAAATTCTACAAAAATGCGCGAATGGACATTTTTTAAGAAGATAGGCTTTTTACCATTAACAATATTTTTCTTAACTATAATGTTTCAAAAAAATTACAATTACCCATTATTTATTGAACAAACAAAAATACAGTGCTAAGGTTAGTATAGAAAATAAATTTACAGGGGGTATTTGAAATGAATTTATTTAAAAAATTAGGTGTATTAATGCTATCTTCTACAATGTTAGTTGTTAGTGTGTTCGGATTATCTTCTTCAAATAGTTATGCTGCAACATCTTGTATTAAAAAATTATCTCTAAACACTACTTATAAATACGATATCGATGGAGATGGCGACAAAGATACAATCAAAACTTATGTATCAAAAGGTAAATTATTATTAAAAATAAACAAATGCGTAAAAACTCTAAGCCCACAATATAACTCTTATTTAAAATCTAGTTATGCTGTAAAATTATATGACTTTAATAAAAAAGATAAAAGCTTAGATATTGTTTATTCATATATACCTGATGATGTGGCTGAAACTAGAATACTAAAATTTAAAAACAATACTTGTAAAGTAAATAAATTTTATTATGATTCAGAAGTATATAGCTACAATTCTAGTAATGGTATGGTGACATTCAGAGAATATTTTGCTGGAAGATATAAAGATTTCACAAAAGTTCTTGGATCTTTCACTTGCTATAGCAAAGTAAAAGTTAATGGATATAATTTAGCCGAACAATACACTGCTAATACAACTAAGACTGTTAAAGAAAATAAATATATAGCTTCTAAAAATTTAACTGCTTATACTTCAGTTAGTGGCACTAAAAAAGCATTTACTGTAAAGAAAAACAGTTATGTTAATATATATGCATTATATCAAAATGGAAATAAACGTTATATAAAAGTTAAAAATAGTACTGGTAAATATGGTTATATAAAAATCGGAACTGACAAGATTTTTAAAAACGATTCTCTTTTATATTTCAGATAATATTATATAAGGTACACAACAAAATCAACTTTGTTTGTGTACCTTTTTGTTTTCTAAAAAATATCATAAAAATTTTTTGTAAATTCTTAACTTTCATTAGTATATACCCTTGATTTATCACCTCCACTTTATTTTTTACGGAATTTTGCATTTTAAATTTATTTTTTTAATTTAAAATCGAATAAATTCTAATTTTATTATGCAAAAATATAAAAATGATTAAAAAATAGCTTATTATCCCCTTTTAAAAAGTAAATATAAAATATAAAATATGTACATAATTGTAAACATATTATAAAATATTAAATGTAATTATTTTTGAGACACTCGGAGGTGCATTTATGTCAATTAAGAAAAAAGTAGCTGTTGTTTTTACAGGGGGAACAATATCTATGACTATAGATCCAGAACTTGGAGCGGCTATACCTAGTTTATCTGGAGAAGAAATATTATCTTTAGCGACTAACATAAATAAAGTTGCTACAATAGAAGGACATAATTTTGATGAAATACCAAGTCCACATATGACTTTTGAAAAGTTAATGGAATTAAAACAATATATAAATAATCTTTTAGAAAGAGAAGATATTTGTGGTGTTGTTGTAACTCATGGTACGGATAGTTTAGAAGAAACTGCTTACTTCTTAGATTTAGTTATAAACAATGATAAACCAATAGTTGTCACTGGAGCTATGAGAAGTAGTTCTGAGCTTGGATATGACGGTTCTAGCAACTTATCTGCAGCAGTTTGTACGGCAATATCAGATGCTGCTGTTGGAAAGGGTGTTCTTGTTGCTATGAACAACGAAATACTTCTTGCTTCTGAAGTTACTAAAACTGACACGCTTTCTTTAAATACCTTCCAATCACCAGCGCACGGTCCTTTAGGTATAATAGATTGCAACCAACTTTTATTATTAAAAGATGCTTCTAAAAAGACTTTTATAGATACTGATAAATATGAACCAAAGGTAGCTTTATTCAAATCTGGTCTTGATATGGGTGATGATTTAATAAGATTTGCTGCTGACAGCGGATATAAAGGTATCGTAATCGAAGGTATGGGTAGAGGAAATATACCACCAGAAATGTTTAGAGGAATCGAATATGCAAGAGAAAAAGGCATAGAAGTTGTATTAGTTTCAAGATGTTTAACTGGTAGAGTTTATGACTCTTACGGATATTTAGGTTCTGGACGTGATTTCAGAAATATCGGATGTATATTCGGTGGAGATTTACCTGGTCAAAAAGCTAGAATAAAACTTATGTTAGCATTAGGTAAAACTAACGATTCACAAGAAATAAAAGATTACTTCGAAAAAGGTGTATATTGCTAAGCTATATACATTATAAGTAAAACTTATTATAGATTAATTTAGAATACTTTATTAAACAAATAGAAAAGACCTTAGGTTTCCACCCGAGGTCTTTTATTATGCATAAATCAAAAATATTTTATTAATAAATTATTTTTAAGTTCTATACTTTCTATTATAAAAATTTTAAACTTCTATTTTTATAATATTTTTGAGAAGAATTCTCTAGCTCTTTCATTTTTTGGATGTTCGAAAACTATTTCTGGTTTGTCGTCTTCTATAATTTTTCCCCCATCTACAAATAAAAGTCTATCTGCTACTTCTTTTGCAAATCCCATTTCATGAGTTACTATGGCCATTGTCATTCCCTCTTTTGCAAGTTCTTTTATAACATCAAGAACTTCTTTTACCATCTCTGGGTCAAGGGCACTTGTCGGTTCATCAAATAACATCATATCTGGTTCCATTGCTAATGCTCTTGCTATTGCGATTCTTTGTTTTTGCCCACCTGATAATTGTGATGGATAAGAATCTTTTTTGTCTAATAATCCTACTCTATCTAGCAAGCCTTCTGCTTTTTTATTTGCTTCTTCTTTGCTTAATTTTTTTAATCTCATTGGAGCTAAAGTAATATTGTCTAAAACAGTCATGTTAGGAAATAGATTAAAGTTTTGGAATACCATACCTATTCTTTGTCTAACTTCATCAATATTAACTTTTTTATCAGTAATATCTGTTCCTTCAAATATTATTTGTCCTGTAGTTGGAACTTCTAATAAGTTCATACATCTAAGTACAGTACTTTTCCCTGAACCACTTGGACCAACTATAGTGACAATTTCACCTTTTTTTATTTCTAAATCTATGCCTTTTAATACTTCTAAACCTCCAAATGATTTGTGTAAATTTCTTATTTCTATCATTTTATCACTTTCCCTTATTAATTAGATTTAGCTAGTTTCTTTTCTAGTATACCAACTAGTTTTGATAATATTGTAGTTAATACAAGATATATAACAGCAGCTGCTATATATGGTTCCATCGGTCTATATACTGCTGTAACTACTATACCTGCTTTAAACATTATTTCTTGAGTACCTATAACAGAAAGAACTGATGATTCTTTTACTAATGTTATAAATTCATTTGCTAATGCTGGTAATACATTTTTTATAGCTTGTGGAACTATTACAAATCTCATAGTATCTGCATATCCTAATCCTAAAGATCTACTAGCTTCCATTTGACCTTTATCAACAGATTGTATCCCTGATCTAAATATTTCTGCTATGTATGCACTTGAATTTATAGATAATGCAAATGCACCAGCGATAAATTTAGATGATATAGGTCCTATATCAGGAAAGTCTATACCTAATTGTGGTAGACCAAAATAAATAATAAAAACTTGAACAAATAAAGGTGTTCCTCTTAATATTTGCACATAAGCACTAGATAAAAGCTTTAGCACTTTGAAATTTGACATTTTCATTAGACAAATTAATAAGCCAAGTACAAATCCGACTACTAAAGATACTAATGATACTAAAATTGTATATTTAGTACCTTCCATAAGTACCCCATAGTATCCATTTAATACACTAAAATCCATAATCACATCTCCTACTTATAATTGTCTATTATTCAGCTAATTTTAAAGCTTCTTGCATGTATTTATCCATATCTCCACTATCTTGTAATCTTTTTATAGTGTCGTTTACAGATTTTACGAATGAAGTATTGTCAACACCATTACCTGATTTTTTAATTGCTGCAGCTGCAGTTTCAGCTACTTCATCACCTACTGTTGTATTTCCTATTGCTATATTATCGTATTTTTTAACGTTTATTTCAGCAACAGCTTTACCAGTAACTATAACGTCTATTTTTCCATTTTGAAGTTCTAACATTAAATCTGGTATTTTCTTTAATTGAGTTGCATCACTTATTCCTAATGTATTAGTAACATAATCTGCTTGAGTTGTTCCTTTTTGAACACCAACTTTTAAGTCTTTTAAATCTTCAGATTTTTTTATAGTGTCTTCTTTACCTTTTGTAACTATACAAACATTGCTATTTGTGTAGTATATGTCAGAGAAGTCCACACTTTTCTTTCTTTTTTCATCTGGAGTCATACCAGCTAAAACTATGTCTACTTTATCAGCTTGTAGGGCACCTAGTAAACCATCAAAATCCATATCTTCGTATTCAACTTTAACACCCATATCTTTTGCGATTTCTTGAACTACGAAATCATCGAATCCAACTATTTTGTCTTCCCCATCTACAACTTTGTGAAATTCATATGGAGAATATTCAGCACTTGTACCTACTTTTAATACTCCAGCATCTTTGATTTGTTGTAATTTTTCAGTTTTTGCAGCAGAACTTGACGCATCTGATGATGCACTTGAACTTGAGCCTTTTGAACTACTGCATCCAACTAAGCCCATAACCATGATTGCAGCTAACCCTGTAGCTAATAATTTTTTTAATTTCATTATTATATCCCCCTTGTTTTTTATAATAAAAAAGTCCCTTAGTTTAAAAACTAAGAGACGAATTACCGCGTTACCACTCTTCTTGATAATTATAAAATAATAATTATCCACTCAAACCTTTAAGGCAGGCTACCTACTATCCTACTATATTCAGATAGTCTTCTCCAAAGCTCTTTTCACAATAAACTCCGTTGCTGACTCGCACCATACTCAGCTCGCTGTAACTTATATTTATGTTACTTTCTTTTTCATTGAATTATACTTATTAAATTAATCTAATTATAGGTTATATTATCCATTTTTGTCAATTAATTTCATAAATTTAGAGATATTTTTTTGATTTTTTATTTATCTTATTCTCTACATACCTATAATATTCTAATAATTTTATTCTTTAAGCATATTTTATAATCCAAAGTCTTTGTAGAATTTTTAAATTTTACAGTTATCATATTGTTTTTCTTTTCGATTACTTTTCCTTCTTTAAATGTCTTGTGATACACTTTATTTCCAACTTTAACTTGTTTTAATTCTGAGTTTAATGGCTCTTCTATTTCATCTATAAATCTAGATTTCGATACTTTTTTGCCGTATTTATTTTGCGGACAACTTATGCATAATCTATCTTTCGCTCTTGTGATTGCAACATACATAAGCCTTCTTTCTTCTTCAATTTGTTCGTCTGCCTTTTCTTCATCTTCTATGTCATATGACTTTTCATGTGGAATTGTACCATCGTTGACACCGATTATATACACATTGTCGAATTCTAACCCTTTTGCACTATGCATAGTTGTAAAAATTACACCATTTACTTCTTTATTTTTTTGATTTTCTTGTAATTCTTCCTTTACCTTTTCGATATGGCTCAAATACTCTCCAATTGTGGCGAAGTTTGAAGATGAACTTTCGACCTCGTTTAATATCTCGATTAATCCATTTGGTTTTATTTTTCGATTCATACAATAATCTAGTATATATTTGTCGTAATCTAGCGTACTTCTTATATATGAAATTGCATTTTTCGGTGCCAGTGATTTAAGGTAACTTAAATCTATCTCTAAATCAGTTAATGTTTTTACTTGTTTTTGGTGTAAATTACACTTTGTTATCAATGCATTTAAGAAGTATTTTTCATCTTTTACTGAATTTATACTATCCCTAGATATATATCTAAACGGTTTGTTTATTATTCTTATCCAGTCTTGGTTTGAATCAGGGTCTAATACTAATCTAAGATAAGATAGTATGTCCTTCGCTGCCCAATGGTCGTATATTGTTACAACAGCATCTCTAATTACAAACGGAATTCTCATATCCATAAACACATCTACCAATGCTCTTGATTGAAGATTTGTTCTATATATTACAGCAAAATCATCGTATTCAACATAATCTTGTTGCACTCTTTCTAATATATCCTTTGCAATTTGTACTGCTTCATCTTCTGAATCTTTCGGAATTAAATATTCGACACTTCCCTTTTCTTCTCTGTCACATTTTATTACTTTGTTATATCTATTTTGATTTTTATTTATTAATCTATTTGCTGTACCTATTATTTCAGATTTTGATCTGTAGTTTATGTCTAGTCTAACTTCTTTTGCATCTTTAAAGTACTCTTTGAATTTTAATAAGAAATCAGGTCTAGAACCCCTAAATCCGTAGATACTTTGGTCCTCATCGCCGACTACAAATATATTGTTATTTTCCCCTGCAATTAATTTTAAAACCTCAAATTGGACTTTGTTCACGTCCTGGAACTCGTCCACTAGAATATATTTATATACACTTTGGACAATTCTAAGAACTTCTTGATTATTTTGTAATAAGTAGTAAGTTCTTATGAGCATATCGTCAAAATCTATCTTTTTAATTTCATCTTTATAATTTTCATACATATTATATGTGTTCACAAACTCATCTTTTGTCAAAACTTCAGATTGGAAATCAGCTTTATCCATAAGTTCATTTTTAACGTATGAAATCTCATTTATAACTTGGCCTATAAGTTCGTCATCTTCTGCATTTTCTACATTCAAACTTTTTAAAATTCCCTTAAGTGCTATTCTCTTTGTCTTTTCGTCCAAAATACTATTTAAATTAACACCATCAAACTTTCTTAAAATCCTAAAGAAAACTGCATGGAATGTTCCGAAAGTGACCTTATTAATTCTAAAATCGTTACAAATACTAAGCGCTCTATTTTTCATCTCGATTGATGATGCCTTTGTAAAACTTATCGCCAAAATTCTAGTTGGAGGTATGCCTTCGTTCATAACCATATTGACAATTCTATAAGTTATAACTCTAGTTTTTCCAGAACCAGGCCCCGCCAAAACCATACAAGGACCGTCAACATGCTTGACTGCTTCTTGTTGATTTTCATTTAATTTATCTATATTTATCATATTTTCCACCTTAATGTATTAAAATTTATCACGACAATATAATCTATATTGCCGTGATTTTATTAAATTATCTACATTATTTTATTATATCAAATATATATGTAAAAATATCTTTATTTAATTGTTATCTTATTTTTATATAAAAATACATAAAATAGTACTTTATTCAATAAATTTTATTAAATAATGTTATTTTAAGAACAACTTGCCTTTGCCCCGATTTCTTCCAACACATTTGGGGTCGTCCTTTCATTTGTCATAACAGTTACTAAATCCCCCGCCAAAAGAAGCGTCTTTCCATGAGGTATTATCTCTTTTTCACCTCTTAATATCGATACAACCAAAGACCCCTCTGGCCATTGTATATCTTTTATACAATGATTATCCATTGTACTACCTAATTCTACAGAAACTTCTACTAATGTTTTTTTATTATAACTTCCTTCTAATTTCGAATTATTACTTTGTAATATCCTGTCTAATAAAGCCTCATAAATCGGTCTTGTTTTTAATAAATCAGAAACTAAAATCGCCACTAACGATACAACTGCCAAAGAAAGCAAGTGATTTAGTGAACCTGTCATCTCTGAAATTAATATAATCGCTGTAATCGGTGATTTAACTATCGCTGCAAAATGACCCGCCATCGCAATTACTATAAAGTTTAGTAAATACTCCTGTGGAATATTAAAATAAGTAACCATAATTATTCCCACAAAATCACCTACCAAAGAACCAAGTGTTAATAATGGGAAGAATATCCCCCCAGGTGCACCTGAACCAAAGCATACAAAAGTAAATATAAATTTAATAATTATATAAGCAATTAATAATTCCATATGTATATTTAAATTTTGTAAACTCATTATTAAATCATGGCCACCACCTAATAACACCGGCACTGTAAGCCCAACTATTCCAGTTACTATAAAAGGAATTATACATTTCATTTCTATTGATAAGTTTGTTTTTTTGTATAGTATTTGAGATACTAGTAATCCTTTATTAAAAATAGTTCCACTAATTCCTATTACAATTCCCAAAATTAATAATGCCCAATAATATTTTAGAGGCATCGCTGATAACTGTTGGAAATTTAGCGAAGGCTTTAGTCCAAAGAAGTTTTTAGATGCAAAATCAGCCGCAAGTGATGCCGATATTGCCGAAAGAAGAACTATTGGTGAAAAGTTTTTGTGAGCTTCTTCTAATGAAAACATAACACCCGCCATCGGTGCATTAAACGCCGCCGCAAGCCCTGCACTAGCCCCGCACGTTATAAAATATTTCTTTTCATTGTCCATTTTTTTTGTACTCTCTGCAAAACCTTCTCCAACACAGGACCCAATTTGAACAGATGGACCCTCCCTACCTAATGATAGCCCTGTTCCCAAACAAACAAGACCACTTACAAATTTTAAAACTAAAACACTATACCATTTTTGTTTAAGTTTTCTGAGCAAAATCCCCTCAACTTGAGGTATTCCACTACCTGTTATCATAGGGTCTATCTTTACTGATTTCCCTACAATATATCCTAAAAATATTAATACCGCAAAAATAGCCGGTATATATACGAAATTTTCTCTTCCTAAACTATAGAAGTTTTTGAATAAAGAAAATACGCTCGATAAAATAATCCTATGCAAAACTATTACTAGTCCTACAATTAATCCTACTATTAAAGATTCAGCTAATATTTGATATTTTTTCAATTCGCCATAGCTGAGCATTCTCCTTGTTGCTGCATGATCATGTTTCATAAATATATTTAATCTCCCTTCTATTCAATCTTATTTTATTAGAAAAAGAGATTTTATACAACTTAAAAAGGATATAAAAAGTATTATTCAAACTTCTTATATCCTATCTTTCTATTTATTATCTACTTTTTATCGCACAGACTTTGAACATAGGTGTTGGGTTATAAAAATCATCTTTTATTTTATAAACCCTCCCGCTTATTTCACAATCTATTTTACATGACTCAAACCCTATTTCTTGTAGAAACTTCTCATCCCACATTGGTCTACGTCTTTTGCTTATTTCTAATTCTTGTTTAATATCATCACATTCTTTTACTAAACTTGAATCCATCATATTATGTGAATGTTCTTCTCCTAATGATTTCATCTCTTCTTTTAATGATACTTTTCCATAATCAGCATCAAAATTTAAAAGAACACCATCTTTTTTCAATACTCTATACCATTCTTTATATGCCTTTTCTATATCTGGCAATGTCCATGTTAAATTTCTTGAGATAACTACATCAAATTCTTCATCATCAAAATCCAATTCTTGTGCATTCATAACTCTAAAATCTATGTCATAATCTAATATATCTGCAATTTCATCTGCTTTTTGTATCATTGATTCTGTTAAATCAATTCCAATAACATCATGCCCTAAAGATGATAATATAACAGAGAAGAATCCTGGTCCACATCCTACATCTAGTATTTTTAAATGTTCTTTATCTGGCAAGTTTGCTATTATTTCATCTTGCCATAATTGTCTTTTATCACTTTTTAATTCTTCTATTCTTAAATCGAAAAAATCATCACTTCTTTTTGACCAGTAATTTTCTATTCTGTCTACTAAATTCACTAAAACCGCCTCCATATATACCCTTTTTTATTATTGATATTAATATTTTGTATGTTAATTTTTTAGGTTAACCAATTTATATGTAGTAATCTATTTTTCTCCAATTATCATAAACATTGGTGTTGAGCCATAATTTAATTTTTCTTCTTCATTCCATGTCTTTGTCCAAATATTTTGGTCTATTTTTATATTTTTAAATCCTATTTTATCTAAAACTACTTTATCCCAAGAAGGTCTTTTGATTTTGCTAAGTGGAACTTGTCTCGCCAAATCCTCCATTGAATCTATATCTGTACATGTATAGTGATCTTCCATTCCTGAAAGTTCTACATTTTTTCTATCACTTTCATATTCTCTTCTTTTTTCCTCATCAAAAAGATGTAGATACCAGTTAGCATCGAAGTTTATCATTTTTCCACCTTTTCTCAACACTTTATACCAACTTTTATATGCCTTTTCTGGATCTTTCAAATTCCAAGTAAGATTTCTAGTTACTATTAAATCAAATTCCCCTTCATCAAACTCCAAATTGTGAGCATCCATTCTTCTAAATTTAATTTTATCTTTCAAATCCCCTGCATTTTGTTTTGCCTTATTTAACATTTCTTCTGTATAATCAACAGCAGTCACATCATAACCTGCACATGATAATATTATTGAGAAAAATCCTGGCCCACATCCTATATCTAGAACCTTTAACCTTCTGTCCCAAGCAAAAACTGGTGCATTAGATTTTATAATATCTATCCATTCAAGCTTTTTATTACTTCTTAACTCATCTATATTAACTTGGCAGTATCCTTCCGCTCTATCTGCCCAATATCTTTCATTTTCCTTTAAAAATTCTTTCATCTTCATATTCCCCACCCCTTATAGTTTCTATAAAAACAAAAAATGCCATGAAAATACGCATACTCCTAGAGTACTAGTATCTTCATGACACCGTTAATTAATTATTCATCGTTAGTTAAATTTTAGCACATTGTTTTTTTACAGTCAAACTTTTACACAAATTTTTACATAAGAAAAAAGCTCTGATGAAAATCATCAGAGCTTACTGGCGGAGAAGGAGGGATTCGAACCCTCGCACCGGTTAACCCAGCCTAATCCCTTAGCAGGGGATCCTCTTGAGCCACTTGAGTACTTCTCCATTTCTATTACAAGTATATACTATTTTTTTACAGTAGTCAATAATTTATTTTTATTTTATTTATCATTTTAAAAAAATAGATAATGCTTCTTCGAATTTTATCTTATATAAAATCCAAAGAAGCATTTTTAATCTAATTATATTTATGAAATTTGAGTATCTTTTAATTTTTCACCTTTATTTGATTTGCTTGATGTAACTACAATAGATATTACAGATACTATCAATACTGGAATTACCCAGCTCAATCCAACTTCAGCTAAAGGTAGACTTTGTATAAATCCTACTTTTAAAACATTCATTACACCGAATAAACATGCAACTATTGCTGATATATTAAAGACTACATTGCTTTTTATTTTGTTGCTCATTAGTGTTAATACTATTAATGTTACTGCAACTGGGTAGATTATATCTAGTAATGGTCCTGCAACTTTTATAATATCACTTACTCCTACAGTTGATATTACAGTTGATATAGCACAAATAGCTACTACTAAAACCTTATAGCTTAATCTTCCTTTTGATACTTCTTCATAATATTCTGCTGCTACTGAAGTTAATCCAACTGCTGTTGTAAGGCAAGCAAAGAATACTATTATAGCTAATAAAACTTTTCCCCAATACCCCATTATTAAATGAGTTAATGTTGTAAGCAGTAAAGTTTGTCCTATTTCTGGGTCAAGACTAGTTGATGCTGTAGCTCCTATATAACATAATCCTCCATAAACTAATATTAAAAATATAGCTGCTACTGCATTTGATTTTATTAAAATTTTACGTTTTTCGGCTCTATTAGTATATCCTTTAGATATTATTGAGTTCATTACAAGTGCTGCAAGTGCTACTGCTCCTAAAGCATCCATTGTTTGATATCCTTGAGCTATACCTTCTGCAAATACGTTATTTTCTATTTGTGGAACTTGGCTCATATCTCCTATTGGTGTAGCAATCCCTTTTATTATTAATATAGCTAATGATACTAAAAGTATTGGTGTTAATACTTTTCCTATTACATCGACTACTTTTGATTTTGTTATTGTAAGTGCTATAACTATTAAAAAGAATATTATTGAAAATACTAGTGGATTAAAATTAGGTAATAGTGGTAATATACTTATTTCAAAAGTTGTAGCTGCAGTTCTTGGTATAACAACTGCTGGTCCTATACATGTAATCATTGTTAAACCTAATAGTAAGCCTATTCTTTTATCAACTCTAGATGATATTGATACTGCACCATCTTTTTCATAGTCATGATCTAAAGATGTCATAATTCCTGATACGCCTAGGATTATGTCTGCTAATACATAACCTATAAACCCTACAATCCATGCAGATCCTGTCATAAATCCTAAAAATGGTGGAAATATTAGATTCCCCGCTCCAAATAACATTGAGAAAATCGCGAATCCTATAACCATAAAATCCATTTTACTTTTTTCGTTTAAATTTGTTTTATTCAAAGTCGTAATCCCCCTATATTTAAAATATATAACTTTATAATTGTTTCATCTGTTTTATAATCTATCTTTATTTCTGTTAATATATTAACCTATAAAATTTTTATATTAAAATAATAAATATAATATAAAAAATTTTATTATTTGAACTGTTCTGATTTAAGGTTACCATAATTTTCATTATTTTTTCAATATTTAGCATTCTATTATTTATTTTTTAAACTATAATTGCCATTTTAGTTGTTTTTTTTATTTTAAAAATTATTAGACTTTATTTATTCTTGAAATTCATCTTAATTTTATTTATTTTATTAATAAACATAATTATCTAAATTTTTACAATTTTAGGAAAATAGATTCTGAATTTTATTTTATTTTAATTAGCTAGAATATTTATAATATTATAGCTTTTTATTTTTTTGATAAAAAATATACTTTTGGTTTTAGTTTTTTAAAACAAAATAGAAAATTTATATAAAAAACTTATTTTAAACAATAAAATAGCTAATTTCTATAATATAAATTTTATTATAAAAATTAGCCATTTTGACTGTCATAAATTTTGCTTAATATGGTCATATAAAAAACATATGCGTTACAAAACCCTATTTTAAGTATACTTTATATATATTTCAACTATATATTTATTTTGTATTTATCTATAAATTTTGAACTATGTGAATCTGAGCCAAGAACCACCTTTACATTATATTTTTTGATTAATTCAGCTAAATAACCGCTTATATATACTTCCCCACAATCTTCTTTAAATAATCCTGCTACATTATAATCCAGTTCATATTCTTTTTCACTTATTAATTTGACCAATTCTTCTAGTTTTTTATTTTTTGAATAATCATATGGGAATTTTTTATTGTATTTTCTCACTAGGTTTAAGTGACCTATTCTTTTTGGTTTATATTCGCCTAAATCAGCATTTACAGCCTTTATAAGCGTGTCATAGTATAAGTTATAGACCGATTCGATTGAACCTAATAAGTTTACTATTTTTTCGAATTCTTCACTGCTAAAGTCCATACAGTAATATTCATCTTTTATTTTTATCATATGTACTGACAATATGCCGTCTTCCAAATATTTTCCGTATTCATCTAACAAAGATTTTATTTCTTTTTCAAATCCTTCTACGTAATCAACCTCTGCACCTACATTTATTTTAATCTTATCTTTATATCTATCTTTTAATTTCTTTACGTCGTTTATATAACTCTTCAATTGCTCTAATTTTATAGAACTATCATTATTTGGAGCTGGGTCTGTAAATCCTTTTGGTAATGGAAAATGCTCAGTAAATGATATTTCATCAAGCCCTACCTTTATAGCTTTTTCTACATATTGTTCAAATTTATCATCTGTCCCATGAGGACAGTATGGTGTATGTATATGTCCATCTTTCATAATTCTTCTCCTTATTCAAAAAAAGAACAATACAATGTTACTTGTATTGTTCTTATGATTAATTACATATTTTTCTTAGCTTCAACTAACATTTCGTTAGCTTTGTTCATATATTCTATAGCTTTTTCTATGCACTGAGCTGTTTCAGTTTTACCCATAGCTTTAGCTTTTTCTACCCATTCTTGGAATCCTTCTTCATGAGATTGATTGTGGTTTACCCAATGAACTAGTAATATGTTTAAAGTTTTTTCATCTTTATTTTCTGCAACTGTTCCGTGGTCATGTCCACAACCGCATCCATCTCCGTGATCATGTTCATGAGTATGTTCGTGTCCGTGGTCATGTCCGTGGTCGTGTCCGCATCCACATCCATCTCCATGATCGTGGTGGTTTCTTATTATGTCTTTGTTAAATATCATTTTGTTTCTCCTCCAATTATTTTATGTTGAATTCTTTTTTAATAACCTTTATTGTATCTTTTATTAATAAAGATAATGGTTTATTTTCTACCCCTACTAAAGAAAAATTCTCTGGCATAATAGGTAACAATATTTTCAGGGCTTCGCTATCGCATATTGCCTCGCTTATTTTACTAGTAACCTCACCCATCATTGTATTAGGCATAGTCACTGCAATCGGTGCTACTATTATATTTGCTTTTTTAGATGATACTACTATAGCATTTTCCCCTGTAGCACCTTTATTAGCATGGGATTTCATCATTGCGCTAGTAGCAATTGAATTTGTCCCTAAAGCATATATTTCTATATATGTTGGTAACTCTTCTCTTAAAGATGATATAATTTGGGCACCTATTCCCCCGCCCATTCCATCTATTACTGCTATTATCATGTGCTATACCTCATTTTGATATTTAATAACTAAGATAAATTTTAGTATATAGATACTATTATTAATCTTGAGCTAATATTATTTTGTGATCTATTAATTTTATTTCTTTTATATACCCATCTAATATTTTTTCTTCACCTAATAAATCAGTTAGATATACTTTTCCATTTGTAGGAGTTACATCTACTACATTTTCCATAACTCTTGTTAATTCGTTATTTTTTCCTAATAAAAATGCTGAAGATTCACACATATAAATCACCCTCCTAATTAATCCCCTTAAAGCGATTTTTTATAAAAAAAACCAAAAAAGATTCCTAAAGTATTACTATACTATAGAAACCTTCATGATTTCGTTAAACATTATTATCCTTAACTTCAGTATAGCACTACTGTTATTGGAAAGTCAAACACAATATGTAAAATATTGTATTTGACTTCAATTCCATTTTGTTATCACTAAATTATCCTTCTAATATAGCTTTTACACTTGGGAATGCATCTATATTTGTATGAGGTAGGAAGCAACAAGATATAAATTCATCCATATATGTTGGATATACACTTAATTCAACATAAGTCATTACTTCTCCTATTTCCTCTAATTTAGCTTTAGCTTCATCACTTAATAATGTTAAATAAGAACCTATAAGTGAACTGTTTCCTATGTATTGGAATTTTTCTCTGTCTATATCAGGAAGTAATCCTATAAATACAGAGTTTTCAATATTTAAGTGGTTTCCTATACCACCTGCTATATAAACTTTATCTACACAATCGAAATCCATACCTAAACTTTCAACTAATGTAGCAGCTCCTGAATATATAGCTCCTTTAGTTCTTATAAAGTTATCTATATCTACTTCTGTTATAAATAAATCTTCTGTTAAGTGTTCATTATCTTTTGCAAATGCTAATACATATTCACCTATATCATTTTCATCAAATCTTATTCTTTCATTATCTAAATCTCTATGTATTTTACCTCTTCTGTCGATTACTTTTTTCTTAAGCATTTCACAGATTAAATCTATTATACCTGAACCACATATACCTATTGCTGGCTCACCATCAATTGTATTTAATTTTGGCACTAAAGTATCTGGATCTATATCTACGCTATCTACTGCTCCAGCAGACGCTCTCATACCACAGCTAATTCCTCCACCTTCGAATGCTGGACCTGCTGAACAAGCACAACTCATCATAAAGTCTTGGTTACCAAATACTATTTCACCATTAGTACCTAAGTCAATAAATAGAACATTTTCTTCGTTAGCCCATATACCAGAAGCAAGTACACCAGATGTGATATCTCCACCAACATAACTAGCTACGTTTGGTGATAAATAAACACCTGCACTTGGATTTATATCTAGTCCAACTTCTTTAGCATTTAATTTTGGTGATTTAAAGAATGGTGGTATGAATGGTTCTAATCTTAGGTAGTCTGGGAATATTCCTAAGAATAAAGTAGACATTGTTGTATTTCCTGATGCAACAACGCTAACTATATTATTTCTCTTAACCCCTGATTCTTTTACTAATTCATTTATTAACATATTTAAAGTATCATCAACTACAGCAGCTTTTGCTTTTTCTATGTTGTTTTTCTTAATAGCATAAACTATTCTGTTTATAACATCAGCACCAAATTGAAGCTGTCCATTACCTGATGCACCTTTTTCTACAACTTCATTTGTTATCATATTTACTAAACATACAACAACAGAAGTAGTACCTATATCTATTGCTAAACCGTATAATTCACTTTCTGTGTTTCCTGGTTCAACATCTATTATTTCTAATCTATCATCAAATTCTCTATATGTAATAGTTATTTCAAAGTTATTTTTTCTAAATGCTTTTGGTATTACTTTTAGAACTTCTATATCATAAGTCATTTGTTTTCCAAAGTTCATACTTATATGTCTTTCTAATCTGTCTACATCACTTATATTGTCGTCTAATGTAGGTTCATCAAGAGTTATACAAGTTTTCTTTATATTGTTTTCTAATTTTATATTGTGGTTTTCTGCTATTTCTACGGCTTTATCAAATAATGCTTTATCCTTAGCTTTATCCCCACCTTCAACTTTCATTCCTCTCATTGCCATGTCTAAGGAAGAATTTGTAAGAACTTCTATATCTCCAATTATTGTTGTACAACATGCTAATATATAACCATTAGCCTTATCTTCATCAGTTAAATGAGAAGATACTTCTTGATTGACTTCCCCTGTTAATAGTTTTACTTTACATTTTCCGCAACTTTTACTTCCGTTACATGGAGCTTCTATAAATACATCTGCTCTTCTTGCAACTTCTAGTAAATTATCCCCTACTTCACATTCTATTGTTTTGCCTGATGGTCTAAAAACAACTTTCGCCATAATTTATCCTCCCCTGAAATTATAATACTTACATATTATTTATTAAATAAACCTCAATATTATTTTATCATATTCGACATATAATAAGTTAAAAAGTTCGTTATTAATTTCTCAAATTTTAATATATTTAATTATATTAAAAAAAGCCTTCTATCTGAAGACTTTTAAATTCAAATATTGTTAATTAAGTTATCAAAAATAGACCAATTTTTACAATTAGTCATTTTATTGATCTTAACCTAACCTAATTAATATTGTGAAATTATCCTATCTCCCGAGGTAAATCACTTTTAATTTAGGCAGGTCTCCTGACTTAATTTCATCCTACTTCCAACCTTCCCGTAAAATACAGTGGCTTAATGGTTTCGTCTATATTACAGTAGCGGGAACTGTAAAGGATTTACACCTTTTTCCCTATTAATTTCGATTAAGAAAACCTAAATTTATATTCAATTTTAACTTTGGTGAATATAATATTTCATAAAATTATTAAATTAAAAGTATAGCAAAAGCGCGTGCACTCACTTTCGCTATACTTTTTTATTTATTTATCTGAAATAATCGGGTTCAAATACTATTCAGCTAAAGAAGCTTCGTATTGTTCAGCAGTTAATAATGCTTCGTATTCAGCCATGTCAGCAACTTTTATTTTGCATATCCAAGCATCGTATGGAGCTTCATTAACGTATTCTGGTTCGTCTTCTAATTTTTCATCATTTGCTTCAACAACTTCACCAGATAAAGGTGCGAATAATTCAGAAGCAACTTTTGAAGATTCTATTACACCAAAATCTACATCTTTAGTTAATTCATCTTCTACATCTGGTACATCTACGTATAGAACTTCACCAAGTTGGTCTTGAGCAAAGTCTGTTACTCCTATGTAGGCATATTCCCCATCTAATTTTGCCCAAGTATGTTTTGGACTATATTTTCTATCGTTTAGTATTTCCATGTTCATTTTCCCCCTAATCGTATTTTCTTAAATTAATCGAAAATTATTCTCCCATTATGAAATCCATTTCTAAAGCTGGATGTCCTTTTTCTGATAAGAAAGCACAAACTGCTTCAGAATCAACTGCTATTGTTTCGTCACAGATATAGTCAGTAAAGTTTTCTATACCAGCCATTTCTTTAACTGTTTTATTTAATTTTTCTCCAACAGCGTCTTTTAATTCTTTAGGCATCCATACTATTCTTTCTGGTCCACCTTCAGTGTAAGCGAATTTCTTAGAAGATATGAAATGTCTACCATGACCCATGAATCCTGGAGTTTGAACCCCACCACCTGTCATAGATGCTAATTCACCGAATGTCATACCAACTGGAGTAGTACCAGCATATTCTCTGTTTACTATTACTAATCCGTTAGCTTCTGGCATTATACCACATATACATTCGAAGCATCCACAAGAAGTCATAGGATCTTCCATGATAGAATATAATGTTACGTTTTCTACAGCACCTTGAGATATTTCATTAACTGCATCAGACATTGATTGCCAGATACCTTTCTTTTCATCTAGGCAAGGACCTTTAGCTATTGGTTGACATGGTCCTGTTGGGTTAAGTTCTTTAGTAGCTTTAGCATCTAACCAAGAAACTGCACCACATAATCCAAGTCTTTCTGGAGTTACTATACAAACGTGTGCTGGAGCGAATGCTTGACACATGTTGCAAGAATAGAAATCATCAACTGCTTCGTCAGTTAATTGTTCTAATCTGTCATCTCTAGCGTTGTATCTTTCGATAGCTTCATGTTTTCTTTCTTCTACTATTTTTTCATCAGTAATTATAGTTATAGCACATTTATCAACAACTGCATCGAATTCGTCTTTCATCATAGCGTACATAACTTCACCTATGTGTTTTAATTGGAATCCTTTAGCAACGTCGTCTTTAGATATTCTTACCCAAGCTTGGTCTCTTTGTCCAACGTGCATTAAACCTTCAGTGTAGTTCATGAAGTAGTGGAATCTTCTTTCAAGAACTGGTTCGAAGTCGTCTTGCATTGCTCTACCAGCAACTTGAACGATTATTGCAAGAGGTAATCTTACAACACCATCTTTAGCAGCTTCTGGATCTATTTCAGGTCCTACAACTTCTATCTTATGGTCTTCTACTTCACCTAAATCATAAGATTTAACTAATTCCCAAGCAGTAGTTTTGTTTCCACCAAATTCGTAAGCCATTTCAGCTTTTCTGATTCTTTCACCTTCGAATGAAGCTGCGAATCCAACTGGTATTGGTATTTCAGTTATTTTTATTTTTATATGTCTAGCTTCTAATGAAGTATCAACAAATTTATCGTAATCTCTTTGAGTTAATAAGTTACATGGAACTTCTGTAACAACTTGGTCAGTTATTACTGGGAATCCAAGAGCTATTGCTCCAGCACCACAAGCAACTATTAATTCACTAAGTGGTCCGAATGCATTAACAAATGCAGGAACTCTTTCTGCAGTATATGTTAATAATGCATTTAAGTCACCTGGTTTAACAGCACCGAATATTAAAGCAGCTCTTATTGCAACAGAAACAACGTGGATAACTGAAGTTACATCATATCCTAGAGCGATAACACGAAGGTCTACACCCATTTTAACGTCTGCTTCTATAGCTTGGTCTATAACTTTACCAACTAAGAAAGTCATGATACCAGCAGCTTGATATTTTTTAACTATTTTTCCTAATGTTTCAGAGTCTGGACATTCACCAAGAACAACTGCAACACCTGGGATATCTCCTGTAACAAGTGGAACACCTAGAGATCTGATTATAGGGTCAACTACGTGTCCTACACATGGTTCAGCGTATGGAGCCTCTTCATTTACATATTTTATAGCTTCTATTATTTCTGCACAAACTGCAGTAGCTAAACCTGCATTTAAAGCAGTTTCTAATAATGGTTTTTCAACTATTAATGATTTAGCAACACCTAAAGCTGTTTCTAAATCTGCTAAAGTTGTAGCTTTTAATCCAGTTGCTGCATATATACATGGAATTGCATATGCAGTGTCAGGAAATGCTACTGGTTGTTCTTTACCTTTTTCTGCTACTACAGCTGTTAAAGCTTGGCTTGCAGCATCGTATGCTTGATTAGCACCTGTATAAATTATGTTATATAAATTCACTCTACTTCCCCCTTTAAATATATTCACAAGTCAAGCTTTTAAAAGCTTGACTGAGAGTTCTTATTTATTTATAGTTTTTATTTGTATTCAAATCCTAATTCTTGTACTTCTAAGTATGAATCAGCGTATAAAGAAGCATTTCTTATGATATCGCAAGATTTCATAGTTTGCATTAATAATTCATCTAATGGGTTAACTATTGCTGAAGAGAATCCATTAGCCATAGCCATTGCTAACCAGTTACTATCTAATATTGGTCTTATATGTTTTGGACAACCATTAGATACGTTTGATAAACCACCTGTAGTTTTTAATCCCATTTCAGTCATTTGTCTGATAGCATCTAAAACATCCATTTGTTTATCTTGCATACCTTTTATAACTAAGCAAAGTGGGTCGAAGTAAACATCAGTTTCTGGATCTATACCTGCCATAGCAGCAGCTTCTATTAATTCTGTACAGAATCCCATACGTTGTTCATTATCAGCTGGTATACCTTCTTTAGCACATAATGCGATTATAGCTGCATCATATTCACCTGCTAATTCCATTAAGTGTTTTCTTCCACCTGCATCTGCAGAGTTTATGATTGGTTTACCATGAGTTCTATCATAAACTTTAAGTCCAGCTTCTAATGCTGCAACGTTAGCTGTATCTAAAGCAAGAGGTACATTATTTAATTTAGATTGTAATAATTGAACACCCCATTCCATTATTTCAGCTCCATCTCTTTCAGCTGGTCCTATATTGAAGTCTATAACGTGAGCTCCTGCATCTAATTGTTCTATAGCTCTTTTTAATATTGGTTCTGGATCTCTTTCTGCTATAGCTTTTCTTATTGGTGGTGCTATACAGTGTATTCTTTCACCTATGATCATAAATTTTTCCATACTTATATCCCCCTTAGAATTTTTATTCTATTATTTCTAGAAACCTAGGGCTAAGCCCCAGGCCCCTAGGTATAATTTCATTTTAAATTAAAATTTTAATAAGCAATTTGTTACTAGTTCAGATTAGTGATTAGCAGCATATTCTTTTAAGAATTTTGGAAGTTCCATAGATTCTAATGGACCTACAACAACATTCCATCCTGGCATATTATCAGCTACGTCAGGTTTTATAACTGCTAATTTACCTGGTATAACTATATCTCTACAATCAGTGTAGCTTTCTATGTTACATTCTTTAGCAAATGCACCTATAACAGATCCACCGAATTTACCTGCAGACCAAGCAGTAAGAACTGAATATCCACCAGCATCTGGTATCATTAACCAGCAAGGTACTTTAGAAGCTTCTATATCACCAGTTATTGTGAAGTAAGTTAATGCAAAGTCAACTGAACATAATACTGGAGAATTTTTATCTGGGTTATTTAATGGATAAACTTTAGCTTCAACTCTCATTGGTTTTTGAGGGTCAGTGAAGATGTTTTGTCTTAATGCATATAGTGGTAAAGCTTTTGCATAAGTCATATCTTCTACAGCTAATATAGTTCCGTATTTAACTGTGAATACTGAAGATAAAGCTATTTCTAAGTTAGCATCTCCGTTAGCTAATTTAGCTACGTTTACGAATGATGGATAACCAAAGCTTCTATCTCCTTCTTTTAATGCTATTCTTCTAACTTGTATAGCATTTACATAAGTATCTTTTACAGTTTCTCCTGTTACATCGATTATTAATTCTTTGTAATCAGCAGCTTCTATAGCTTGAACAGTAGTGTATAATTCTTCTAAGTTAGCTCCTTGTACACCTAAAGCTAAACCATCAGCTTTAACTACATCTATCATAGCAGCAAAGTTATCTTTGTTAGCTCCTATTACAACTGGTTTTAATCCAGCTAATGCAGCAACAGCTTCTTTAGCAACGTCAGCATCTGCAACTTCTAATACGTATGCACATTCAACATCACTATCTTTTATTTTATTTATTATAGCTAAGAAGTTATCTTTATTATCGTTGTATTTAACATATGCGAATTCAGGTTTCATTATTTCACCTATTCTTTCATAGTTAACAACTTTCATTCCTTCTATTTTAGCATCTACTGCAGCTTCATCCATGCAATCACAGAATTTAACAGCATATCTATTTCTATTTACTAAAGTTTTTTCATGTCTGAATAAAACAGTTTCTCCACCTAGTTCATATTCGCTTTCACCAGCACCAACTTTTAAAGTTTTCATTGGAGGTGCAGTAGCAGCAGCTAATTTAGCTAATGCTTCTGGTGCCATTTTAGGACAAGCTGAAACTTCTACAGCCCCACTTGCAACTTTCATAGAGAAAGCCATACAAGTTGGGAATCCACATTCCTTACAATTTTTCTTTGGTGTTAATTTAAATATATCTAATGCTTTTAATGCCATTATTATTTCCCCCTAACCTTACAAATAATTATATTACGCTAAAGCGCTTATTAAACCTTTTATAGTTTTCATTGATTCTGGATGACGAAGTATTACTGCATTTGATCCACCAACAAGTACACTTGCAGCTGTAGATACTTCCATACCTATTGTTCTAGATTCATTATCTCCCCATTCTGGTACGTCAGCTTCAGTAGCTATTGCTTCTTTAACGTGACCAACTTCGAATGAAACTGGAGTTATTATTGGTATTTGTAATGCTTTATCATTTTGGTTGAAAGCTGCTAATCTAACTCTATCCATAGTAGATGCAACATATTCATAACCATAACCAACTGCTGAACAACCAACATTCATAACTATATTTTCTTGTTTAACGCCTAATTGAGTAAGTAATACATTCATTTGTTTAGCTAAGTTTATATCAACTGCAGATTCTGCAGCAACTTTTTGACCATAAGCCATACCAGCCGCAGCACCAACTGCTTTGTAGTTTTCTTCTACAGCTGACATTACTAATATATTTTTTCCTTCTAATGCAGCAGAAACTTTATCAAATACTTTACCGTCTTTTTCTGCGTTACCACATCCAGCAACTACTAATGGTAAAGTTATAGCATCAGCAACAGCTTTTGCTACTTCTGCACATTCTTCTGGAGATTTGTCAGCTCCATCTGGAGATGCTCCATTAAATCTTAAGCATATAAAATCTGCTTCAGTGTTATCTTCAACATATTTAGCCCATTTAGCAGGGTCTGCCCAAACGTCTCCATATATTTTAGAGTAACAATCTATCCATTCTGCAGGTTGTATATCTGATATTTCTGCTCCAACAACTGGTGCATTTCCTGTTTCTCCATCAAAGCTATAGAAAGGTAGAACTTGTTCTCCTCCTAATTTTATAGCTTTATCTCCTGTACCTATTTCTACTACATTAACTGTTCCAGTAACTTTTTGAGTAGACATTTTAAATGCCATATCTTTTTCCCCCTTAAGCCTATTTTAATTTATAATGTGCCTATAACAATATTAAGGCAAGTCTAGAGTTTCTATTATTTTTTCTAGTGCTACTCTAGATTTTGAATCAGCAGGTAATTTTACTAGTGGTATACCTTCTGAATCATATTCATATATTAATTCATCTGAAGGAACTACTCCAAATAAATCTAAGCCATACTTTTCAATCTCTTCTTTAACCCCATTACTTAATTCTCCATTAGGAGCTTTATTAACGATTAATCCGATTTTGCCAACGCTTAAATTCATTTCTTTGGCTAAATCTCTAATTCTTGCAACTGCTTGGATACTACGTTTTGCACAATCACTAACTAATATAAGAGTATCAACATGTTTAGTAAGTTTTCTACTTATATGTTCCATACCTGCTTCATTATCAGTGATTACATACTTATAGTGATCTGAAATTTTTTGAACTTGCTGTTTTAATATTCCATTTACGAAACAATAGCAACCTTCTCCTTCTGATCTACCCATAACTAACATGTCGTATCCATCACCTTCTTCTAAAATCATGCTTAATTGCCATTGTAAGAATTGGGCTTTAGTCATTCCTCCTGGAAATGAATCTCCATTTTTTTCTGTCATATTAGCGACTTCTCTAATATGTCCAATTGTTTCTGGTTCCTCTGAGCCTAATACTTCATATAGATTGCAGTTTGCATCTGCATCAACTACTAGAATTGGATCCTTTTTTTGTTTTACTAATGTGTCAATTAAAAGCCCTGTTAGACTAGTTTTACCAACTCCGCCTTTTCCGGCTACAGCAATGTTATAAGTCATCTTATGATATCCCCCTTGAATTAAGTGTTATCACAACAGAGCTTTCTGTAAATTATGTCAAACTCTGTGTCAGTAAATTATTTTTTTGGTATAGCATGAACACATTCACCGTGTATATCATGTATAGCTTCCATTAAGCCTTCAGATAAACTTGGATGAGCATGTATTACTTTACCAACATCTTTAGCTTTTAATCCTAAACCTACAGCTAAAGATAATTCTGTTAATAGGTCAGTTACATGTGGTCCAACTAAAGAAGCACCTATTATAGTATCATCTTCGTCAGTCATAACTTTTATGAATCCTTGTAATTTTCCTATTGCTTTTGCTTTACCTAAAGCTCTGAATTCGAATCTACCAACATGGTATGGAGTACCGTTAGCTTTTAATTCGTCTTCTGTTACACCAACACCAGATACTTCTGGTTCAGTATAAACACAGCTTGGTATAGCTTTATAGTTAACTGTTTCGCTGTTACCTTTAACAGCATTAGCAGCTGCTACCATTCCTTCAGCAGATGCAACGTGAGCAAGCATTGCTCCTGGTATTATATCCCCTATTGCGTATATACCTTCAACACTTGTTTCTAAGTATTCATTAACTTGTATAAATCCTCTTGGTGCCATTTCTATACCTACTTCTTCAACACCAGAGTTAGCTAAGTTAGGTCTTCTACCTACGCAAAGTAGTACCATTTCAGCTTCTACTGATTTTCCATTATTTAATTCTATTTTAACTGAATCGTCATTAACTATGTAGTTATCTGCTCCTACACCAGTCATAACTTTGATTTTATCTTTTTTGAATTGTCTAGCTAAGTTTTTAGCCGCTTCTGAGTCCATTCTTCCTAGTATTTGTGGAGCCATTTCAACTATTGTTACTTTAGTTCCCATTGTAGCGAAGAATTGTCCTATTTCACTACCTATAACTCCTCCACCTACTATGATTAATGATTCTGGTTGTTTTGGTAAACTTAAAACTTCATCAGAAGTTATTACGTTTTTACCATTATAAGGCATGCCTGGGAATACAGTTGGGATAGATCCGTTAGCTAATATTATTTTATCAGCTACAACTGTTTCTACAGTACCATCTGCTTTAGTAACTTCTATAGTATTTTTATCTACTAATTTACCAAATCCATCTATCTTTTTAACTCCCCTTTTGTCAAATAAGAATTGGATTCCTGCTACTAATTCATCTGTTACTTTTTGTTTTCTTGCTATTATAGCATCAAAATCAGGTTTAACTTCACCTTCAACTACTACACCAAAGTCTTTAGCTTCTTTTACTGTTCTTAAAACATCAGCAGAAGCTAATAAGGCTTTTGTTGGTATACAACCTACGTTTAAGCAAGTACCACCCAATTTATTTTTTTCTATTACAGTTACTTCAGCACCAAGCATAGCTGCTTTTAAAGCTGCTACATATCCTCCTGGGCCTCCTCCTATTACTGCTACTTTCATTTGTTATTTCCCCCATTTACCTTGTATGTTTTATAGTTTAACTATTTATTATTAAAGTCTATATTAGCTTTAATATAGCTCTATCTATATTATAGCTAATATAGACCCATTTAGCTTGTATTTATGTTAAATTTTTACAATTATTTTTAGATTTTTTTTATTTATATATAAAAATATGTATTTTTATATATATTAGTCGAAAAATCTAACTATAATCCCCTAAAATATAGAATCTTATAGACCTGCTGCATCTAATATTAGTGGTACATTTTCTTCTGCACCTATAGCCATTATGTGAACACCATCACAAAGATTTTCTTCTTTTAATTGTTTGATGAATTCACCAGCCATTTTTATACCTTCAGCTACATAGTTTCCTTTTCCAGCTGCTTTTAATCTTTCAATTTGGTCATCTGGAACAAATATACCTGGAACGTTAGCAGTCATGAATTTTGCCATTCCTGGTGATTTAAGTGGAACTATACCAGCCATTACTTTACAGTCCATATCTTTAGTTAATTCTCTGAATTTTCTCATATGTTCTATATCATAAACAGCTTGAGTTTGGAAGAATTTAGCCCCTGCTTTTATTTTCTTTTCCATTTTTAATAATTGTACTTCTATTGGATCATATTCTGGAGTAACACAAGCTCCTAGGAAGAAGTCTGTTTTACCTTTTAATTCTAATCCAGTACTATCAGTACCATTATTCATCATAGTTGCAGTAGATAATATACTAACAGCGTCTAAGTCAAATACTGGTTTAGCTTGTTTGTGGTCACCTACACATACGTGGTCACCTGTTAAAGCTAATAAGTTATCTATTCCAAAGAATCCTGCAGAAAGCATTTCACTTTCTATAGCGATTCTATTTCTATCTCTACCTGTCATTTGTATAACTGGTTCTAATCCTAAATCTTTTAACATTTTACATGTAGCAAGAGATGAAGTTCTCATTACAGCAGATTGATTATCTGTAACATTAGCTGCATGAACTCTACCAATTACTAATTTTGCACATTCTGCTAAATGTGATAAATCAGTTCCTTTTGGAGGTGCCATTTCAGCAGTTATTGCAAATTCACCTTTTTCGAATGCTTCTCTTAACTTACTCATCTAAAAAATCCCCCTTTAATAATAACCTTGTTTTTAAGCTTCTGCGCTTGCTTTCTTATTAGCATCTAAACGTCTTGGATTAAGTTGTTTAGAATAATCTTTAGGTGGTCTAACTTCTTTTAAGTTATCTAATTGACCTAATTCTTTAAGTCTTTCATAGATTAATACCCATGCACAGTCGTTGTCAGGGCTAACTTCACATTTACCATTTTTAGCTCCACCGCAAGCTCCATTTACTAAGCCTTTAGCACACATAGTTACTGGGCATATACCTCCAGTCCATCCAAGTTCACATTCACCACATGCTTTACAAGCTTCTTCGAATTTACCAACTCTTTCAACTTCCCCTATAAACATTGTGTTGTTTGCTGGATAAACAGGTATGTTTTGTTTTTTAGTATTTTTCATTATAGTTTGAGTACCATCTCCACATGCTAGAGATAATACAGCATCTGCTTCTTTTAATTCTTCTTTAACAGATTTTAATTCTTTTTTATTTAAAAGTAAGTTACAAGTAGAATCTGGCATTACATGACCTAAAACTTTTTTACCTTCAGCTTCTAATAAAGCTGTCATTTCTTCTATTTCAGGAGCTCCACCAACTTTACATGCAGAAGCACATTGTCCACATCCAACAAGTACTATTTTTTCGCATCCTTTTAAGAATCCTAATATTTCTTCCATTGGTTTTCTTTCAGAAATTACCATACGATTTTCCCCCCAATTTGAATTTTAAAAATCTATAAAGTATTATTTATTATTTTGTTGTTTACAAGCTTTTATAACGTGTTTAGCAAGAATTGAAGTAGTAACAGAACCAACACCTGCTGGAACTGGAGTTACCATAGATGCTTTTCCTACTACATCATCTGTATCAACGTCACCACAGATTCCGCCACCTTCTGGTTTAGCATTTATACCAACATCTATAACTACTGCACCTTCTTTAACGTAATCAGCTTTAACCATTCTAGCTCTACCAACACCTGCAACTAAAACGTCAGCTTCAGCACAAACTTTTGGTAAATCTTTTGTTCTTGAATGGCAAATTGTAACTGTTGCATTTTCTGCTAATAATAACATTGCTGCTGGTTTACCAACAACCATAGATCTACCTAATACTACTACGTTAGCTCCATTTAGAGGCACATTATAGTGTTTTAATATTTCTACAACTGCTGTTGGTGTACATGGTGGGAATCCTGATTTGTCACCTTCCATAAGTTTAGCAGTATTTAAAGGACTGAAACAGTCAACGTCTTTTTCTGCTGCTATAACATTTTTTATAACTTCTTCATCTATTCCTTCTGGTAAAGGTCTAAATGTTAATATACCATTTACTGATGCATCATTATTTAATTTTTCTAATGCTGCTATGTATTCATCTTGAGTTGTTCCTTCTGGTAATTCAGTAACTTCTGTTTGGATACCTATAGTTTCACATTTCTTTAAAGCACCTTTTTCATAAGAAAGGTCATTAGGTTTAGCTCCAACTCTTAATATAGCTAATTTTGGTTGAATCCCATCTTTAACTAATGCTTCACATTCTAATTTTAATTGATCACTTAGTGCATCTCCAACTGGTTTACCTTTAATTATTTCACCCATTTTAAAACGCCCCCTAATTTCTAAATTTTTATTTTTTGTCTATATTTATGTCTACTATAATTATACACATTTTTTGTTCAATATTGTATATAATTATAAGTATTTGTTAAAAAATTATTAAAAATAATATGCTATTTTTTAATTATAAATAATTTTTTATTTTTATTTAATTTACATTCTATTTTTTATTATATCATTTAAATTTCTTATCATTTTTTATTATTCTTTATTTATTTTCTTATTCTCTGTCTATTTATAGAAATTTACTTGTATCTAATTATTTATTTATAAATAATTGTAATTGTGAAATTATTATCTCATTGCAGCTATTACTTTATTGTAAACTACATCGCAAATTTCTACGCCTTCTTTAACTAATGCTTCACATTTTTCATCTAAAGCTTTAGCATATTCTTTATCTTTCATTAATCCTACATTTATTATTACATTAAGTTGAGCAGATAATATAGCTCCTCTTAGAGCTTGAACACCACAACCCACATCACTTATAGCAAGTTTTGAACCTTTATCTACTAATTCTTCATGTAGTTTTATACTTTCGTTGCAAAGTTCTACTATTTTAAAAGGAACTTCACATGCTAATTTTAGGCATCTTTCTAATTCTACTTCTTTAGCAGCTTTTTCTTCATCAGTATTAGCTGGTAAACCGTAAGCTTGAGAAAGTGGGAAAAATCCTTCTGCATCTTTATCTATCATTTCTAATAATTGATCTTGTAATGTTTTAGCCTTTCCTAATATAGCTTGTATATCTTCTTCGTATTGTGCATATTTTTTCTTTCCTGTTGTTAAGTTACAAACCATACTACCTAAAGCCATCCCTATAGCTCCAACTAATGCAGCTGCTCCACCGCCACCTGGAACTGGTGCTTTAGATGCTAATACATCTACAAAACCTATACAACTTTTTTCAGCTATTTTTTCCATTTATATATCTCCTTCTAATCTTAGGTTTTTATCGAGAATAGTGTGCCTAAGCACACTATCCCCTTTGATTAAATCCAGTTGTCATTTATGTATAAATAAAATGATATATTTACACACTGATATATATATTAAAATAAATCTCTAGAATAATCCAGATATTACTCCATTTTCATCAACATCAATTTTTTCTGCTGCTGGAACTTTTGGAAGTCCTGGCATCTTCATTATTTCACCA